>Ga0209537_1000476_pt1 | contig 48988 bp, 46 predicted proteins | sample BioPla4DNA1_FD_187698 | JGI IMG/M metagenome (GOLD analysis project Ga0209537, IMG submission 187698) | Biogas fermentation microbial communities from Germany - Plant 4 DNA1 (SPAdes) (version 2) | ecosystem: Engineered > Bioreactor > Anaerobic > Digestate | place: Bielefeld, North... | reverse complement strand
ATAACTTTCTTAATTATTTTTCTTCATGATCATCCAACCTCCTACGAAGATATGCTAAAAAATGTCGACGAAGTGCTGCAAAATTTTGAAATAATCTATTGCCAAATGCAAATATAGCCGCTAGATAAATAGGTACGTCCAGGCGATCACCTATATAAGCTAAGCCTGCTGCCAGAAAAGCATTGCCAAAAAAACCTGATATAAAGATATCTGTCTTAAATTTGTTCTCCATACTAGCACGGATTCCACCAAATACTGAGTCCAAGGCTGCTAATACTGCTATGGACATATAAGATGCATAGTTAGTAGGAATTTGCCATGGCAATATTAGACCCAAAATAATTCCGATAATTATCCCTAGAATTGGAAGCCACATTCTATTCACCTTCTTCTATAGGTTTTGCGTATTTATATTCCAAATCCCCTATATAACGTGGTATTTGAATCAAATCCTTTTTTTTGATTTCAAATCTAAGACCCCAATACATAAGAGTCTGATATATACTATCCTCTCGTTGAAAATATGAAGTCAAAGCCTCTGGATCTCCTACTGCATGGATAACAAAAGGAGGTACGAATCTTTGCTCTTTTCCCACATTAATAGTTGGGCCACCGCAACTTATTCTAGAAGTTTCTATTATTCTCACTCCATTTATTGCTATTGCCTCAGCTCCAGCTGCTCTGAGTTCATTAACCACTTCTAAGAGGTCGCTGTCATGAACAATATAATACCCCAACATACCTGGGTCACTATCTAAAATAGAATCTCTTTTTCGATCATCTAGGATTATTTCTACACCAGGTCCTTCTACATCTAACAAGTTAGCCATCATTCTGCTTTTTTGCAGTTCTTCCCTAATTTGCTCTCCTTTATGAATTCTTTCCGCAGCTTTCTCCTCATACTGATCTATTACTTCCTCTAAAGTTCGAATCTCCTCTAAAAGAGCGTTCCTGCGTTCTTCTAATTCTTTAGCCTTTTTTACATATTGCTCAATCCATACCAGGGATCTTCCTTCCAGGTATTGGTCCAAGGATTGAGGAGACAGCATACTGCTAATGCCTAGTTCTGGATGTTGAGCATCCAGGACCCGCACAACAAAGAAACCTGCCAATACTCCTATCAAGGTTAATACCCAAACTTCTTTCTTAATTTTCATTCATATCCCTCACGACTTTTTGTCCTGTATAGGCTGTGCATATTTAAAATTTATAGTTCCTTCATAACCCGGGATTGTTATATTGGATTCTGCTCTGATCCTAATATCTAGTATTTGACTCAGGTTTTCCACTACTCCACCTAAAAGCTTTAGCGCTGCTTCAAGGTTATCTGGATTACCAATGGCTTTTATTTCAAAGGGTACGGAATGTCTATTGGTGTTTATAACAATATAATCACCAGCATTTCGAATTTCAGTTGTAGAAATAACTCTCTCGTTGTTGATAGCTATAGCTTCAGCGCCAGCAGCGTTTAGTTCATTAATCAATCTCAATAGATCATCATAGTGTACATTTTGCACTATTTGCTGTCCTCCATCCCAGGTGTTGATATATAGATTGTCGACAGTAACAATTACTCCAGGACCTTCCATGGGAAGTAATCCAGCAATACTTTTAGTTTTTTCCAATTCATTTATCAGGGTCTCATTTTCTGACGAATTTTCATAATTGCTTATAATGTTCTCATATTCCTTAATTTGATTCTGTAGAGCTTCATTATCTTGCTCTAATTTGTTAATTTGTTCTATTAGTTCTTGAGTTCTCTGCCTGGAAACATTTCCTCCTACTCTTTGAACATTTTTAAATTGCGCAGCCAACGCCAGACCCAATATTAGGCTAACCAAGGTTAGAGCAAGTTGAGCTCCATTGAGTTTCTTCATAGATTCACCTCAACTTTCATCAGGATAAAATACTGGTTTTGACGGAGCACTTAAATCTAATATACCTCCTGTAAGGCCTTGACAAACCTCTTTTAGCTTATCACTTTTTAACCAAATTAGTTTTTTATCCATTTCTATTGCTTGTCCAATTCGTGTTCTTATACCTTCTGTCAATATTAGTTCAATATCATCTGGATTACCCATCATTATCTCAGATATTTGATTTTCAAGTTCCAGTTGGTATATAGATTCTAAAATTCTAGAAAGAACTTTTACCTGATATTCTTCCTCTGTTACTAGTTTTTTACCCACTACGAAACTTCTTATTTCCATATCCTGCACCAAGGGATAGCCAATATCATCAAGCTCATCGGTTATCTCCACAATATTACAGTCTTTATCTATTATAAAGTATGAGTTTAGATATGGGATAATGGCAACAGTCTTTCTTTCGTATACTGTAATAATAACCTCATCAGGATAACTGAGTTTTATGGACATTACTTCCAGATATGGTATGGTCTCAATTCTTTCCTTTACCAAGCCCTTGTCCAACTTTAAAATATTTTGCTTATATGATATGCCCGATCTCTTTATGATATCTTCTTTTTTAATTTTCTCATTTCCTACAACAGTTATTTTTTTTATCTGAAAACTTTCCGTTCCGAGATAAAGTATTCCAATAGTTGCGAGAAACAAAATAAGGATTAGGAACATATATCTTTTTTTCTTTGAGCCTCTCAACCAATCACCCCATCCCTTATGCATAGGGTATAAGCCAGAAAATGATCTATACATTTTCTAGCTTTACCCTTACAGTCTTTGTTGTCTAATCTTCTAACCTTTCTATTTGAGCCCCAACGCTCCTTAGATTGCCTTCTAGGCATTCATATCCGCGATCAATATGATGGATGTTTTCTACAACAGTTTCACCTTCAGCTCTTAAACCTGCCAGCACCAATGCAGCACCTCCTCTTAGATCCCAAGAGGAAACCGTTGTACCTATAAGCTTCTCTACACCTTGGATAACTGCTGTCTTTCCATCAGTTCTAATGTTGGCACCCAAACGTATTAGTTCTGGAACATGTTTAAACCTATTTTCAAATATGGTTTCTACTAAAACACTGGTTCCACTTGCAACTGATAGAAGACTCATAAGTTGAGCTTGCATATCCGTGGGAAAACCGGGATAGGGTAGAGTTGTAGTATGATATATTGGTAATGGTCTTTCCCTTCCTATAATACGGACAGATGTTCCTGAAGCCTTTATAATTGCCCCTGACTCCCTCAGTTTAGCAATAATAGGTTGAATATGATCTAAGACCACGTTCTCTACCAATAAATCCCCACCGGTTATAGCTCCAGCTGTTAGATATGTTCCTGCAACTATCCGATCAGGAATAATTGTATACTCAGTGCCATTTTTAGGCTTTCTGCCTTCCACAACTATGGTGCTGGTTCCAGCTCCACTGACCCTTCCTCCAATGGCATTTATAAAATCTTGCAAGTCTTTTATTTCAGGTTCCTTGGCTGCATTACGAATTATGGTATATCCTTGGGCAGCTGTAGCTGCCAAGATTATATTCTCCGTAGCACCAACACTTGGATAATCCAAATGAATATCAGCACCTAGCATTTTAGATGCTTCACATTCAATATAGCCGTGGGAATCATTGATTTTTATTCCCAACCTCTTAAGTCCATATAAATGCAAATCAATAGGCCTTTGTCCTATCTCACATCCTCCCGGGTATGTAACTCTAGCCTTCCCTGCCCTGGCAATCATGGCTCCCAAAAATATGATGGAAGACCGAATTTGTTTTACATACTCATCTGGGATTACCCAGGTGGTTATAGTAGAGGGATCTATGATCAGAGTTCTTTTCTCGCGCTTAACCTTACACCCAACAGCTCTTAAAATACCAAGAACTTTTTCTATATCAGCTAAACTAGGGCAATCATTTATTACAACCTGTTTGGTGGTCAATAATGCAGCCGCTAGAATCGGTAGAATAGAATTTTTGGCTCCTGTTACTCTGATAGTGCCTTCCAGCTTACTGCCTCCGGTGATTAGATATTTTGCCATTGTATACACCTCTCTTTGAAACTTTAATCCCATATCATGATATGCACTCCAAAAAAGAGGTGTTACAATTATATGTCCTAGGCCTTCTCACAGTATTTAGATATATTAAGTAAAACTCCTATACTTGCCATAAAAAAAGCTAGAGAAGAGCCGCCTGCGCTAATAAAGGGTAGTGGTAAGCCTGTTGCAGGCATGGATGAAGTTACAACTGCAATATTTATTACGGTTTGGATTCCAATTGCTGCAGTAATACCAGTAGCCAATAGACATCCAAACAGATCAGGAGCGGTGAGTGCTATTCTTATTCCGCGCCATATTAGTATTAAGTATAACACTATAACAAGGGAAGCCCCTACAAATCCAAGCTCTTCACCTATAATAGCAAATATAAAGTCAGTTTCTGCATAAGGAAGAAATAAATACTTTTGCCTACTCTTGCCCAGTCCCATGCCAAACAGCCCTCCGGAACCTAAGGCATATAAGGATTGAATAACCTGAAAACCGTCATCCAGGGGATCTGCCCAAGGATCTAAAAAGGTCAAATAACGCTTTACCCTGTAGTCATTGGGGTCCACCCGCTGAAGCAAGGCTACTATTCCTGCAATTCCCGCACAAGCTACTGCCCCAAAGTGGAGTATTTTTGCCCCACCTACAAATAGAATAACCATGGCTAGCATTACTATACTGCTGGCAGTGCTTAGATTGGGCTGCATAAATATAAGAACGAATATAATTCCCGTAATTAAGAGATAATAGCCAAAGCCTTTAATAGGCCTTTTTATACGATCTTTATTTTTGGATATACTTGCTGACAAATATACAATTAGGCCAAACTTTGCAATCTCAGAGGGTTGTATACTAACTCCTGCTATATTAAACCAACGTCTAGCATTGTTGATATTAACTCCAAAAAACAAAACTGCTATTAATAGGCCAATACTAATAATAAGGGCAAGATTAGCATACTTTTTCAGTCTCCAATAGTCAAAATTGGCCATTAGTATCATTGCAATTAACCCTATCACTGCCCATCTAGATTGGGTTTTTAGAAAGTAGTAGCTGTCTTGGATTTTTTCACTATGCTGAGCCATGTAAAAGCTGGAACTAAACACCATTACAATTCCAAAACATACTAATATAATAGTAGTTATAAATATAGGGTAATCCATGGGCTTTTTTTTCATCTTTTTTCCTCCTTGAGAACCCTTACAGCCTCTTTGAACACCCTTCCCCTTTCCTCAAAATCCTTAAACATATCCCAGCTGGCACAGGCAGGGGAAAGAAGGACATTGCCACCAGGCAGTGCAAGACTGAAGGCTTTTTTGACCCCCTCCTCCAAACTGTCTACTTTATAAACATTTTGGAAGCCCTTGTCCTTGGCAGCTTTTATTATTTTGTCTGATGTTTGTCCCAGCACCACTATATGACTAACTATTTGTCCACAGGCCTCTATTAAAGGCTCAAAACTGCTACCTTTGTCATATCCCCCTGCAATTAATACCGTAGGAGAAGTCATAGATTCTATAGCTTTTTTAGCCGCATCTATATTTGTGCCCTTTGAATCGTTATAAAAGGTAATTCCATCTACAGTATCCACTAGCTCAATTCTGTGTTCTACGCCGCGAAAAACCTTTAAAACCTCAGAAATAGTTTTGGGTGAAGCCCCCATAACTCTGGTTATTAAGGCAGCAGCCAAAGCATTTTCCAAGTTGTGAGGTCCAGGTATGAAAATATCCCTAGTTCTACATACAGTCTCCCTTCCTTGACCTACATCCAGAACTAGCCAATCATCCTCCACCCATGCTCCTCTTGATAAAACTTGGGTTCTGCTAAAGAACAAAACTTGCCCTTTTGCTCTTTGAGCCAGGCTAGCGCTTAAGGGATCACCAGCATTTAATATGACCCAATCCCATGGAGTAGAGTTTTTAAAGATGCCGGCCTTTAAATCAATATAATTCTCCATAGTCTTATGTCTGTCTAAATGATCCGGAGTAATATTTAACACAGCGGCTACTCTAGGATGAAATGTGGGCATAGCCTCCAGTTGAAAGCTGCTAACCTCTGCAACTACAACCTGGGACTCTTGGGCCTGCCTTGCAATACTTGCAAAAGGAATGCCTATATTTCCTACTACATAGGTTTCTCTAGGTACTGCCTTAAATATCTCTCCTACTAAAGCAGTAGTAGTAGTTTTTCCGTTAGTTCCCGTAATGGCCACTATAGGTGCTTTACATAAGCGATAGGCTAATTCTACCTCGCTGATGACTTCTATTCCCATATTTATAGCCTTTCGTACAAACGGGGAATCTATAGAAATGCCTGGGCTTATAACTACTAAATCTGCTCTATCTAAATATTCATCAGGTCTAACCTCTAATGCCCACTCAACCCCTATAGAGTCTAGCTCTTGATATACTTCTCCCAACTTATATTTATTCTTTATATCATTGGCTATTACATTAGCTCCCAAATCTTTCAAAGCTTTTGCTGCAGCTAAACCGCTACGAGCTAAACCTACAACTAATATATTTTTATCTGTAAAGTTCATAGTTTTTCCCCCTGTCTATACCGCCAACAAGCCTATGAGACAAAGCAGTGCAGTGGCAATCATAAACATGGCTACCACTCTAGTCTCAGGCATGCCTCCTAGTTCAAAATGATGATGAAGGGGACTCATTCTAAAGATTCGCTTACCCCTGCTTTTAAAAGATATTACCTGAAGAATTACTGATAAGGATTCTGCCATATAAACTCCACCTATTATAGGAAGGAGCAGAGGCAGTTTAAGTAATATCATCACCGCAACTACGCCTCCACCTAAGGCCATTGAACCAGTATCACCCATAAAAACTTTAGCCGGATGAACATTGAACCTTAAAAAACCAAGACAGGCACCGGTCATAGCTGCAGAAAAAATAGCTAGATTTTTATAGTTATCCGCTATATATAGTTGCCCATCTTGCCCCATGGCATGGGCAGCAAAAGCAGCGATAATACTCATAGTCATTGATACAATCAAAGTTACCCCTGAAGCCAAACCATCTAGTCCATCAGTCAGATTAACGCTATTAACAGTTCCTAGTATTATAAAAACCATGATAGGTATATAAAAATAACCCAAATCCCATTCTATATTAGCAAAGGGAATATAAACACTACTCCCAATATTGTTATAAGCAAAAAAGGCAAACAAGACAGATATTATGATCTGTCCTAAAATTTTTTGATAGGCTTTAAGTCCAAGAGATCGTTTCATATAAACCTTTATAAAATCATCTATAAATCCAATAGCTCCAAAGCCTAAAGTAGATAATACAGCAGCAAATACAAAATCATAGCTTCTAATTGCCAGACTTAAGGAAACTAGTACAATGGAGATGATGAACATAGTACCTCCCATGGTAGGAGTTCCTGACTTAGAATAATGAGATTTAGGCCCCTCATCACGAATATTCTGCCCTATCTTTAGCTTTCTCAGCATTGGGATAATGGCAACACCTAATGCCAAGGTAAGCACAAATGATATGATTACTGAATAAATGATTCTATCCATTGGATATTTTCCTCCTCTTTATTGCCTGTTGCCCCAACTTCTTAAGTATTCTACTATCTCTTCCATTTTCATGCCTCGTGAGCCTTTTACTAATATTCTATCCCCTTGCTCTATTAAAGTGTCCAAATATTCTATTACATCTTTATTAGATTCAAGATGGATGATATTTCGATTATCCATGCCACAGCTACTGGCCCCTGTTACAATAAACTTGCTTTCTTGACCTACTGTAATTAAAATATCAATACCTTTATGGGCCACAACCTCACCTACCTCAGTATGACCCTTTTGTGAATAATCTCCTAGTTCAAGCATATCTCCTAAGATGGCTATCTTTCGTCCCTGCCCCAAATCCTTAAGAACCTCTATGGAAGCCTTCATGGAATCAGGACTAGCATTATATACATCATCAATGACTTTTATATTGGAGTCAGTGGTAAATATATTAAGCCTCATATTTCCTGGACGATAAGATTTTAAGCTTTTAGCAATATCAGCCATGGCTATTCCCATAATACTGCCCACTGCTGCTGCAGCCAAACTATTGTATACATTATGCTTACCTGGGATAGGAATTTCCATAGGATGGATTTCTCCCTCTATATTTAGATTATAGGAAATACCCTGTTCACCTAAAAGTTTTATATCTTGAGCTTTTATGCTGGCTATATCACTAGTTCCATAGTATTTAATTTGATAGGGTAATTCATTAGCTATTTTACTTAAAAATTCATCATCACCATTTAATATGGCCTTATCTTCAGATGTAAAGAAGTCAAAAATTTCCATTTTAGCTTTTAAAATATTCTCCCTAGTTCCAAGATTTTGAATATGGGATACACCTATATTGGTAATTACCCCTATATTAGGCCTGGCAATTTCAGCTAATCTATGAATCTCCCCTAGATGATTCATTCCCATCTCTACTACTGCAACCTCATGGCTGTCCTCAAGTCCTAACAGGGTAAGAGGTAAGCCAATTTCGTTATTTAAATTACCTTGAGTTTTTAAAACCTTGAATTTTTCAGACAACACCAAAGCAATCATGTCCTTGGTTGTTGTCTTTCCATTGCTGCCAGTAACTGCCACTACTGGTATATTAAATCGATTACGTTGGAAAGATGCCAAATCCTGAAGGGCTCTTAATGTATCAGCTACTTTAACAACTGCTACTTCAGAAAAAAGCTCTGGCAAAAATTTAGCATCCTCCCTATGTATTAAAACGGCAGACGCGCCTTTTTCTATAGCTTCGTCTACGAAATAATGGCCGTCGAACATTTCTCCTACTAAGGGAATAAAAAGCTCTCCCTTTTTGATGGTTCTGGTATCAGTGCTAACCCCATTTATCTCAGCATCCAAATTGATAGAAGAATTCGTTAATAATTGCCCTTTTGTTGCTTCAATAATTTGTCTGATAGTAAAGGCCTTCACCTATACATGCTCCCTTCCCAATATTTCCGCCACAATTTGCTTTTCATCAAAGGGTATGGTCTTATCCTTTAATATTTGATAAGTTTCATGGCCCTTTCCAGCAAGTATTACTATATCATCTCTTTGAGCATGAGCCAAAGCGTATTCTATAGCCTCTCTACGGTTTTCGATTATGATGTAGGAACAGCCGGTTTTTTCTACGCCGGGCACAATATCTCTAATAATGTCCATTGGATCTTCGCTGCGTGGATTATCAGAGGTGATAATGCATAGATCGGAATATTTCCCGGCAATCTCACCCATAATTGGCCTCTTGCCATGGTCCCTATCACCACCACAGCCAAAGAGGGTTATTATTCTGCCCTTGGCAAATCCCTGTGCTGTCTTTAGAATATTCTCCAACCCGTCAGGAGTATGGGCATAATCTAGTATTACGGAATAATCTGTTCCAGTATCTAATAGCTCAAATCGACCATCTACACCTTTAATTTCCTGTAACCCTTGAGCAATGATTTCCAAGGAAATACCCATATTATAGCATATACTAGCAGCAGCTAGACCATTATATATGCTAAAAATCCCTGGTATTCCTAAATTGATGGGAATGCTGCCCTTTGGAGTATGTAGATGGAAAGCAACCCCTCTTTCAGTTATTTCCAGCTCCCTAGCATATATATCTGCATCTCTATATATCCCATAGGTGCATACCTTTGTAGGTACTCCCTTCTTTATCCATCTACCATTTTTATCATCTTCATTTATAATTGCTAATTTGCTCTGGGTGAAAAGTTTAGCCTTGGCATCTCGGTATTCTTCCATATTGACGTGAAAATCCAAATGATCTTGAGACAGATTGGTAAATACTCCAATATCATATTCACAGCCTTCAACCCTGCCCAGGGCTAAAGAATGAGATGATACCTCCATAATCACACTATCTACATTTTCATCAGCCATCTCTCTTAGTAATTTTTGTAGCTCTAGAGATTCAGGGGTAGTGTATTTAGAAGGTATTTTCCTATTTCCTATCATATTGCTTATGGTACCAATTACGCCTACTTTATGTCCTGCTTTTTCTAATATTGATTTGACTAGGTATGTAACAGTGGTCTTTCCATTGGTGCCAGTTACGCCTATGAAATTAATGTTTTGGGTAGGATTTCTATAAAAATTCTTGGCCATATATGCCATTGCAGTTTTGGTATCTGGTACAAAAACCTTAGTTATATCTTCCCCTACCTCTACATCTCTCTCTAACACTAAAACCTTTGCTCCTTTGGCCACAGCCTGAGGAGCAAAGTCGTGTCCATCTACGGTTAGTCCTTTAATACAAAAAAATAAGGAATCTGGGGTGACCTCCCTTGAATCGTAGTACATGGCTTCAATGTCTCTATTCTGTACCCCTTCAATCTTTATATAATCTATTCCATTTAACAGTTCTTTTAGCTTCATTTGCTTCCCGTCCTATTCCAAGATTATCAAAAATCCTCTTTCAAATTCATATTCTACAATAACTGCATATAATATGTTAAATAATCTATTGTGCTAGTTCAATAACTGTCTTATCAAACTAACACAATATCTCAATAATATCTATTATAGCCTTATAATAATAAAGTTAAAACTCAAAAAATGCAAGTCTATTAATCAGGTATGGCAAATTTTACTGTCACTTCCGTTCCAGGTTCCACTGCACTACCAGCAGGTGGATCCTGCTCTACAGCTAACCCTGAGCCTTCTATTGTTAGCTTCAATCCTTCAGAAACCAGTATGTTATTAGCTTCCCTTATGGACTTATTAATAACATCGGGCACTATAACCATGCCTTCCTCTACTTGTTGCCCTTGTTCTTCCTGTTCTTCAGTGCTATTTTGATTTGATTCTTCTTCCGCATATAATAACACGGTAGTATTTACCTTAACCTTGGCTCCTGGTTTAGGCATCTGATCTTTTACAATTGTACCTGAATTATCTGAAAGATAGTTTAGCCCTGCCTCATCTAATATGGCATAGGCTTCTCCCAATTCCTTACCAATAACATCAGGAACTTCTACTTTTTTATTAAGTTCCGCTGTTTCCTCATCGAAAATAGGCTCCACTCCAAGATAAGGCAAGGTATCTTTTAATATCATCTGCACATAGGGAGCAGCTACTACACTACCAAAGTCTACGGCTACTTGAGGTTCATCAACGGCAAACAGTACTATCACCTGTGGATCATCGGCTGGTGCAAATCCTATAAAGGAGGCTATGTGCCTACCTTGAATGATCCTGCCATCTTCCCCATACTTCTGAGCTGTTCCCGTTTTTCCTCCTACCCTATATCCAGGTATATAAGCGTTAGAACCGCTACCATTTTCAACAACTCCCTGGAGCAGTTGAGCTATTTTTTTTGAGGTATCCTCTGATATAACCTGACGTATTTTTTGAGGTTCAATTGTTTTAACTATTTCCTCATATTCCTCACCGGTCTTGGGATCAATCTTGGTCTCAGTAAGGGCCTTGGCCAAATAGGGCCTCATATAATTCCCCCCATTTATAGCCGCAGCAGTAGCAGCAATCAATTGTAGGGGAGTTACTGAAATTGACTGCCCAAATCCAATTCTAGCTAAATCCAAGTTTTTTACTGCCTCTCTCGGAATAAGTATACCCTGAGCCTCTCCATTTATATCTATACCAGTCTTTTGACCGAATCCAAAAGCTTCTATGTAGCTATAAAATTCGTTTTTACCAAGGGCTAAGGCCATATCCACAAAGGCTGGGTTACAAGAATGTTCTATTGCCTCAGCAAAGGTTTGATGCCCGTGCCCTCCAGCCTTATGGCATCTGATTCGCTCATTGCCCTCTATTATTCTATATCCCGGACAATTAAATGTACTATTTAGTGACATAACGCCTGAATCTAAGGCCGCAGCCGCGGTAATTACTTTAAAAGTAGATCCTGGATCCATGCTATCCTTTGCTGCAAAGTTTTTTACATAATCCTGCATGCCCTCATAGCCTAATTCTCTGGGAGGTTCATTGGGATCAAAATTAGGCTTATTGGCCATGGCCAATACCTCTCCAGTGTTTGGATCCATTACAATGGCGTACACCTTCTTGGCGTTATATTTTTCCATAGCGTCTTCTACTGCTTTTTCAGTAAAATGCTGAATAACCTGATCAATGGTTAAAACAATATTCAACCCATCTATAGGGGGAATATATCTATCTACATTATTGGGCATCTCCCTGCCCTTTGCATCGGTTTCCATTACAATCTTGCCTGGAATACCTTTTAGGTACTTATCATAATAAAGCTCAATACCTTCCTGCCCTTTTAAACCATCCTCACCTTCAGCATATTTCATGGTAAATCCCAATACATGAGCAGCCAATTCCCGGTTAGGGTAATACCGTTTTGGCTCTTCAGTAAAATCTATGCCCTTTATACCTAGCTCCCTCACCTGATTGGCTACCTCTCTAGAAACCTGTCGTTTTACCCATACAAAAGAACTGGATTTATCCGAAAGTTTTTTATATAAATCATCCTCATTCAAATCTAAAATAGGGGCTAAAAGTTGTGCTACACCTCTTGGATCATCTATCTGACTTGGCCGTGCTGCTATAGTTTCTGAACTACCGCTTTGAGCTAAAATATTACCATTACGATCTTTTATAGTTCCTCTTTTGGGGTAAACAGCTAAATTTCTTGTCCACTGTCCTTCAGCTTTTTGCTGGAGTTCTTTTCCCCATATTAACTGTATGTATCCTAAACGTCCTATAAGGCCTGTAAATATTAAAGTAAAAATTATTAGCATTACAAGTAGTCTCTTTTTATTGGTAACGCTAGGTACAGACATATACCTATCACCTTTCCATAAAACCAAATTAATCTAGAAGGCCTAAAATCTTACTCCATAGATCTTCTTTCTGTTCTGTATAAGCTGGGGCATTTTCCTCCTTATCTGTATCCACCTCAGGAAGCTCTACAAAGAGGATTTGATCATCATCAGGATAAGTCATTTCTAATTCATTTTTAGCATATTCCTCTATCCTTTTCAGGTCACTTCGAGCAGCCAATTCCACCTGCATATACTGTTGAATGCTCTGTTGCTTTTCCAAGATCCGCTCTAATTCTAAAATTTCTTGTTGGTTCTGAGCAATCATAGCATACCTAGCTATGGTATAAGCACATATTCCAAACCCAATCATTATCATGGCAAAATGAAACAATCTCTTACCAGGCTTTGACTTTTGTTGGGATGCTTTTTTAGGACGATGCACAGGTTGAGATATCTCTTTTTCTACCGCAGGTGGATAGTACATCTCCTCATATTCTTGCCTTTGTGCTACTAACAATTGTATTCAGCCCCCTCAATTATTATGTTTAACACTGATTTTTGCTTATAATTTTTGACAAGCCCTAAGCTTTGCACTTCGCGATCTCGGGTTTTCACTGAATTCCCGCTCTGAAGGAATGATTGGTTTTCTAGTAACAATCTTGATTAAAGGCTGATTCCCACATATACATATTGGTGCATCTGGCGGGCAGGTACAGGGATTTTGTAGTTTTTTAAAGGTATTTTTCACAATTCTATCTTCCAAAGAATGAAAAGTAATGATGCACAGTCTTCCTCCAGACTTCATCTTGTTAACCGCACTTTCTATGGCACCTTCTAAAATTTCAAGCTCCTTATTAACCTCTATCCTTATGGCCTGAAAAGTTCTCTTGGCTGGGTGAGGTCCTTGTCGCCTCGCTTTAGCAGGTATTGCTGCCTTGATAACCTGTGTTAGTTGTTCAGTGGTATCTATTGGACGGTTGTCCACAATAAACTTGGCTATTCTAGCAGCCCATCTTTCTTCACCATATTGTGATATGATTCTTGTAAGTCGTCTTTCATCATATTTATTGACTACATCATGTGCGCTTAATCCTTGAGTAGGATCCATTCTCATATCCAAAGGAGCATTGCTTTGATATGAAAAACCTCTACTGCCTTTATCCAGTTGATATGATGATACTCCTAGATCCATTATCATTCCATCAATAGCTTCAATTCCTAATTGACCCAATATACTTTCAATATTAGCAAAATTATCATGTATAGTTATCAAAGAATCCTGATATTTACACAAGCGCCTTCTAGCAGCTTCTAAGGCATCTGGATCCCTGTCGATTCCGATAAGAGTACCGCCGGGAAGAATTCTTTCTAGAATAGCTTGGGCATGTCCACCCCCACCAAGAGTTCCGTCTACTATAATGTCTCCTGGTTGGCAGTCTAACATTTCAATGGTTTCATTAAATAATACAGGTATGTGGTGAAAGTCCATCTATATCCTCCTAAATACCTAACTCTGCCATCTTCTCTACAATGGATTGATGGTCCAAATTGGCTTCATCGTTGTATTCATCCCATCTTTCTTTGCTCCAAATTTCAACTCTACTTGCTACTCCAATAATAACCAATTCCTTAACCAATTCAGCGTATTCACGAAGATTGGCAGGTATCAAAATTCTTCCCTGTTTATCTAATTCACATTCAGTGGCCCCTGCAAAGAAAAACCTGATAAAAGCTCTTGCATCTTTGCTAGTTAAAGGGAGAGTGCGGAGTTTGCGTTCAAATTCTTGCCATTCACTTTGGGGATAAACAAATAAGCAATGATCCAAGCCCTTGGTTACAACAAATTTCTCCCCTAAGCCTTCACGAAACTTAGACGGCATAATAACCCGGCCTTTAGAATCAAGAACATGTTGATATTCCCCAATAAACACCACTCTCACCTCTCTCCTCTATTATCTCACCACTTGTCCCCACTTTCAACCACTTTTTATTACTATTTCTCTACTTTTTTATAATTTCCTTCTTAATTGGGGCTAAAAGTTGCGAAAAACCAAAAAAATAGGAAATAAGTCCTAAAATAACAAAAAACACGGCCTTACGCCGTGTTTTTTTAAGTAAAATATAAAATTCGACTACTTATCGACTGCATTTTTATATATTCTTAGTCATAAAGTGCAGCCTATATCTCTAGTATTAACTTTGGATTAAAATCCAAATAATCACAGGATACTAAATGATATGTTATTCCATTAATTGGGCCCTCGATTACTCCCTTAAGGCTATCACCATGGAGATGACCAAAAACTACATGTTGAACAGGATACTGTCTCATTAAATGGCAAATCTCACTTTCCTCCCCTTTATCGTCAAAAGGAGGGAAATGAAGTAATACTATGATATTTGAACAGTCTTTGGCATCATCCAAGGATAACCTTAATCGATTGAGCTCTCTATTAAATATTTTCTCATCATGACTGGTAAAATCCTTTGTACCCGGAGGAGTCCAACCCCTTGTGCCACAAAAGGCTATATCAGGTATTTCTTCGAAAATAAGGCTATCATTTTGTATAGCGTAGATAGAAGGGTGTGTGGATTCCCTAAGGCGAGTAATAGAGGCCCACCAGTAATCATGATTGCCTTTTACTAACACTTTCCTTCCAGGTAAGACAGCAATCTGATCTAAATCAACCAAAGCCTCATCTAATTTCATAGCCCAGCTAATATCCCCTGGTATTAAAACTACGTCATTGGGAGATATGACATCCATCCAGTTGCTCTTTATTTTTTCCCAATGGTTCTTCCAATTGTCTCCAAAGACATCCATAGGCTTATCTTGCCTTCCTGGAAGATGCAAGTCGCTTATAGCAAAGACTTTCATTTTTCAACAAGCCCTAATTCTCTTAATTTGTCCATTATTTCTTGATTAACACTTGTTGCTTCTCTTTCGGAGTCGGTAACAACAACCTCTATATAATTGGTATTTCCATTTTTATAATAATTATGAAGGGGAGCAGTCTTCATTCTATATTCCTCAAAACGTTCCCTTATTGTTTCCTCATTATCATCATCCCTCTGCACCAAAGGCACATTACAATCAGGACAATTTTCTATACCATCTTTTATATGGAATATCCTTTTGCAATTTGGACAGCTTCTTCGACCCAACAAACGCTCTAATAATACCTCTTGAGTAACTTGGATATCAATAACCACATCCACTTTTTTGCCCATGGCATCCAGCATCTTATCAAGAGCCTCAGCCTGGGCTACTGTTCTTGGATATCCATCGAAAATAACTCCGTCTTTGTACTCTGGCTTTCTTAAACCATCCTCTACTACGCTATTAACAATTTCATCTGAAACCAATTTACCCTCTTTAATAACTTGAAGGTCTTTATATAATTCATGATCGGGATTTGATAGAATACCCCTAAAAAGATCTCCTGTTGATAAATGGGCAATACCCAGCTTTTCTGATATCATACCGCCTTGAGTACCTTTACCGGATCCAGGCGCTCCCAATAATACTATGTACATTTTGTTTCCTCCTCTTTCATAACTTTTTCTTCTAGTTTATCCTCCCGTTTATTCTAGCATACCCAAACCCTATTCACAACTATGATTTATTTAAGCATGATGGCTGGATTAGTATATCAGACTACTTTAAGATTCTTTTAAGAATTATAAGCAATTATATATTGTATAATAGAAATTGTAATATATTGTAATATGCTTGTTATAGTTCTTTATATAATTTTAGGTTTATATCTATATATGTGTATTTGGGGGTAAAAAATATGCCGAAAAATAAGGAAAAGCTCATTAGTTTGTGGAATAAATATAGACATTTTTCCCTTCTTTCCCTTTATGGAATATGCCAAATTTGGTTTAATTATTGTGAGAAAACAATACGACCAAAATATTTTATGTATTCGCCAATAGATGATTATATACCTTTCAATAAATTTTTTGTTGTGCCTTATCTATTTTGGTTCGCTTATATGGGGATTGGGTTTCTATACTTGGGCCTAGTATCAAAAAAAGATTATTATAGGCTATGCTGGTTTATATTCGGAGGAATGTGTATTTGTTATGCATTATATATGATATTTCCTAATGCACAAAACTTAAGGCCCACTATAGTGGAAAATGATATATTCTCCAGAATGATAAAGCATATATATAGTACAGATACCAACACCAATGTAGCACCCAGTATCCATGTGCTTAATTCTATTGCTGTTCATGTTGCACTAATAAATTGTGAAGAGTTTAAGAAAGAGTCCAAGATTTGGAGGGCCCTATCCTTTATAACTGCTGTACTTATATGCCTTTCCACTGTCTTTATTAAACAGCATTCTATCAAGGATGGTATGTGGGCTGCACTTCTAGCTACAGTATTGTATATTGCTATATATAAAGTACCTGCCTTTTTTGAAAAAAGAGACATCTTTGCTACCGATGCAAATAAAACATCTCTTTAAGAATTCAAAGAAAGAGAATATAGCCAGTATTATAGAAAAAGTGGATCTTTAAATTGGATCCACTTTTTGTTACTTTCACATATATAAATCTCAAATAAGTATTTAAACATCAACACATAAAAATCCTTATTGCTCACAACAATATATCAACATGAATAAATCATTCAATAACAATAAAGGCTGTCTCTCCAATATCTGCCCAACTGTGTATAAACTTTGCATGACTAGTATAATTTCTAACACACATATGAGAGCGAGGTGTTGTACCTATGGAATGAAGATATTCTATCATGCCCGGATCTATTCTCTTACCATTATCCATTTTATAGTTAACAGGAACCCCATGGATATATCCTCCTCCTGAAAATCGTATTGCATATGGGGCATAGCCTGCAATTTGTGTAGTGCCATCCTCAAGATATAGAAATTTATCTCTCTTTTCAATAGCCATATAATATCCTAAGGGAGTTTCTAAGGAATAGGTGCCCTTTACCCCTGTAGTTGAAAGACCATAGGATATTAATGTCCATTGCCCATCTATAAGTTCAAACACTCCCTGATTCTGATTCTTGCGATCTACTATTATTACTTTATTTAGTTTAGTTAGAGGTTTCTTTGTATTTATATATTTGTCCAACACCCAATATTCACCTTCAAATCCTACAACTTTTACCTTGGTAAAGCCGTCCTTTTTGTCTAATACTTGCACTAGCATGCCGTCAGGTATATATCTGAATTCTGATGATTTATTTGGCTCCAGATATCCTGCAGCACTTTGGCTTCTTCTGTAGCCATAGGAGTCCCAAGTTTGGCCATTAATTTTAGGAGGGATTCCATTTACATTCTTATAATTGCTTATATAAGCCAATGGGCCAGATAAAACTGACTGCTCTAATACTTCAATACCCTCCACCATTTTATCAAACTGAAAGCTCCTTGCTTCAGCAAGGCTGGAAAAAATGAAGCCAGTCTTTATTTCTCCCTTTTCCTCCCATTCAACTTGATACCATGAATCGCTACTCCACTTTTCTAGATAATCTCCTTTAACTTCAGCAACTAAGGATATTCTTTCCATAGCACCTATATTACCTATTATTTCCCCTTCTACTGTTGGTAATTTACGTATATTGGCGTTCTTTAAAACTAATAGATAATCATAGCTTATTAAATATTTATCATATTTAAGCTCTACAGCTATATTCTCTGGTATTTGGGTATTGAAAACCTGTATCAGCTCAAGCCCTTGTCCTAATTCCTCTTGGCTTGTAGTTTCTTCTATCTCATCTGCATCATTTGTCTCATCTATTTCTTCTGCTTCATCTGCATCCTGATTTTCCTCTAACTCTGTATCATTGCTTGTCTCTATATTTGATTCTTCATCTATATCATCTTCTTGGGCTTGCTTATCTTGCTTATCTTCTGCTGTTTCTTCTATTTCTTGTTCTTCATGAATTTCCTGGTTTTGTTCTGTTGTATTTCCTTCATTATAAAATTGCTTCTTATCGATAGGCAAAGCCAAGCAAGCTACCAAATTAAGTATCAGTACAATTACTAGTAATAACTTCAATAATTTCATATGCTGTCCCCCTTTTTATATAGATACACTATTAATACCCTATCCACACGTTAAAAAGGTTACATATATCTAACATATCCGCAAATTTTTTGAAACAAATCATTACAAGCTGTGAAATATAACTGTTATGTTGCTTAATAATCTATATATTACAATAGATGTAAGGATGTGCTTGTATGGATAAGATATAACAGGCCCTAATGAGGGGAAATATTAATAAATGGCTAATGTTGCTTAATAGCATGTGTATTATCATTACATAAAAAAGGAAGACGATAATCAATATCGTCAACCCTAATTAAGCAGTATTTAATTGATTATGCCCACCACATCCCTCCTTCTTCTTCAAACATCATTACTTCCTTAAGGAAGGATATGGCCTTTTGTAATCCTTCTGTAGGTGTCATTAAACTATCTTCGTGCTCAATGCTAAGTACATAATCATATCCCACCATTCTCAAGGTACTTACTATATCCTTCCATAGCTGATAATCGTTGCCATAGCCTACAGTACGGAAAACCCAAGATCTGTTAAGCTCATCACTATAGTGTTTGGTATCTAGTACACCATTTACTGCAGTATTCATTGCATCAATCTTGGTATCCTTAGCATGGAAGTGATAGATAGCACCTCTTAATTCACGAATAGCAGCTACTGGATCAATTCCCTGCCAAAACAAATGGCTGGGATCAAAGTTTGCACCTATAACATCCCCTACAGCTGATCTTAGTTTTAATAGGGTCTCCGGATTGTATACTGCAAATCCAGGATGCATTTCAAGGCATATCATGTCTACTCCATGCTCCTTTGCAAAAGCTGATGCCTTTTCCCAGTAAGGAATTAAAACGTCATTCCACTGATATTCTAAAATTTTTAGAAAATCATCTGGCCACGGGCAAGTCACCCAGTTAGGATACATGGAATTTGGAGAATCCCCGGGGCAGCCTGAAAAAGTATTAACTCTAGTTACTCCTAATTTTTCTCCCAATCGGACTGTTTTTTCAAAATCTTGATGAAAACTATCTGCAATCTCCTTTTGAGGATGGACAGGATTTCCATGACAGCTAAGAGAACTGATTTCTAAGTTATATTTTTCAAGTAGATCCTTTAACTCTTGAATTTTGCTATCATTATTCAGTAGTTCATCAGGATTTGCATGGGCCCTGCCTGGGAACCCCCCTGTACCTAATTCTACTGCCTGAACACCTGACTTGCTAAGATACTTGAATGTCTCTTCAACGCTCTTGTTTCCAAATAAAACCGTCATCACACCTAGTTTCATGGCTTATCCTCCTTATATATTTATATTGAAATCCCCAATTATTCAAATATGACTGGTTTACCTGTTTTTGCAGACTCATAAATTGCTTCTAAGATCTCAGTTACTACTAATGCCTGATCTGGCAATACAACAGGATCAGTATCCTTAAGGATTGCGTCGATCCAAGCTTTTGCTTCTTTGTATCCTGGATCATCAGAATGGCCTTCATAGAAATCAACTCCATCAGAACCGATTTCTAACTTCTTAACATACATCTTATTAAATTCAACTCCATTTATTCGAAGACCATCTTTCATATCCGCTCCAGCTTTTGTTCCGCATAAAGTAGTTTGAGCCTCGCCCACGTCTAGAGTATTGAGAGCCCAACTGGATTCAAGGATTATAGTGGCGCCATTTTCCATAACAATAAATCCAAAAGCTGAATCCTCTACGGTAAACTTCTCAGGATCCCAGTCTCCCCATGCATTGGCGGTATTACGCTGATCTGCTAGTTTACGATAGGAGGTTCCTAGAACTGTTTTAGGCTTATAGTTATCAAGCATCCAGAGAGTCAAATCCAGAGCATGGGTTCCAATATCAATGAGAGGTCCTCCACCTTGTTCTTCTTCGTTTAAAAATACTCCCCAGGTGGGGACAGCACGCCTTCGAATAGCGTGTGCTTTAGCAAAATAGATATCTCCAAGATCTCCTCTGCGACAAGCAGCATATAGATATTCAGAATCAGGTCGGAATCTATTCTGATAACCAATGGTTAGTTTTTTACCAGTGCGCTTTGCAGCTTCAACCATTCTTCTAGCATCTGCAGCAGTCTTAGCCATAGGTTTTTCACACATAACATGTTTGCCAGATTCGAGGGCATCAACGGTGATATCAGCATGGGACTTATTAGGAGTACATACGTGCACTACATCAATACTTTCATCTTTTAAAAGTTCTTTGTAGTCAGTATAAACCTTTGCATCAGGGGTACCATACTCTTTTGCAGCTTTTTCCGCTCTTTCCCTGATTATGTCGCAAAAGGCAACCATTTCTACAGCCTGGATTTTAGATAGGCTTGGCATATGCTTGCCATTTGCAATTCCTCCACAACCAATAATAGCTACCCTTAATTTATGATCCTTCCTTTGTCCAGTCATCTTTATTCCTCCTATATATTTGTTTTATTGTAATTTCCATGGAGCTGGTTCCAAATCTCATAAATGCAGTGGTATATATGGGGTTTAGACTACGTAATTGAATTGTACCAATTTCATAGCCAATTTATGTAATGGATTACATAGTTTATTTTATATTATCTGTTATATAAGCTCAATCTTATTTGGACAAATATATGCTTATTTTTGTAAATATATTTTTCTAAAAAAATCTCTATTTGTTATTGACATTTATATATTATTATGTTAAAAATATAATGTCGTTTTTGTTTAGCAACTGTAAACAAAAAGTTTAGTTGTTCAAAACCAAGCTTAAAGGAGTATTAGCTATGAACATCGGAGAAAAAATCAAACACCTTAGGGTAAAAAATGGGCTTACTCAGCAGGAATTGGCCAATCGTTGCGAACTTTCCAAGGGCTTTATTTCTCAGGTAGAACGGGATTTGACCTCTCCTTCCATAGCTACACTCATGGATATTTTAGAGTGTTTAGGCACCAACTTAAAAGATTTTTTTAATGATAAAGATGACGAAAAAATCATCTTTCACAAAGATGACATCTTTATCCAAGAGGATAAGGATTTAGGGCATACTATTAAATGGATTGTCCCTAACTCTCAAAAAAATAGTATGGAGCCTATATTGATTGAAATACAGTCAGGCGGTGCTTCTGAACCTGATGATCCTCATGACGGTGAAGAATTTGGATATGTAATGTCAGGCACTATTTTTTTGCATTTAGGGAACCAGAAGTTTAAAGTGAAGAAAGGTGAGAGTTTTTACTTTAAACCTTCGTTGGTTCATTTTATTTCCAACGAATCCAAATACACAGCCAAAGTGCTTTGGGTATCATCACCGCCTAGTTTTTAACTTTGTCATTAATTATTTCATTATATATAAGTGATAAATAAGGCTCTAAAGTAAAAGTATATTACTGGAGACTATTAATATCAGGGGGTATGATAAAATGACTAATCAAGAAATCATCAGACTAGTGGATGTCTCAAAAACATTCGATGACACTCCCGTGTTAAATAATATAAACCTATATATTAGACGTAATGAATTTGTTACTTTACTTGGACCTAGCGGGTGTGGAAAAACTACCACCCTTCGGATTATAGGGGGATTTGAAGATCCCACTACGGGTAAAGTCTTATTTGAAGGGCAGGATATTACCGATGTACCTCCATATAAAAGAAAAGTTAATACAGTTTTTCAAAAGTATGCTCTCTTTCCCCATATGAACGTAGCGGAAAACATAGCTTTTGGTCTTAACATTAAAAAGATTGATAAAAAACTTATCAAAGAAAAAGTTGAAAACATGCTAAATCTGGTAAACTTAAAAGGCTTTGAAAACCGTTCCGTTGATTCTTTAAGTGGTGGACAACAACAAAGAGTAGCCATAGCTAGAGCATTAGTTAATGAGCCAGATGTTCTCCTTCTTGACGAACCTCTGGGAGCCTTAGATTTGAAATTACGTAAGGGTATGCAAATCGAACTTAAAAACATCCAGAAAAAACTAGGAATAACCTTTATCTATGTAACCCATGATCAGGAAGAAGCTCTAACTATGTCCGATACAATTGTGGTTATGAATGAGGGAGTTATTCAGCAAATTGGTACCCCCATTGATATATATAATGAGCCTAAAAACGCCTTTGTTGCAGACTTTATCGGCGAAAGCAATATTATAGACGGAGTTATGATTGAGGACTATATGGTAGAGTTTGCTAATTACCGTTTCAAATGTCTAGATAGTGGCTTTGATCCCAATGAAAAGGTAGATGTTGTAGTCCGACCCGAAGACGTTAAGTTAGTGCCTAAAGGTCAAGGTATGATTGAAGGCAGGGTTCTTTCTGTCTTATTTAAGGGCGTCCACTATGAAATGTTGGTACAATCTAATGGAATAAAATGGCTAGTTCATAGTACCCTTATGGAACCCGTAGATAGTATAGTGGGAATCAACATTCTTCCTGACGATATCCATATTATGAAGAAGGTGAGATAGCTATGAAGAAGGGTTGGATCGCTTATCCCTATGTAGTATGGCTGATTATGTTTATCTTTGTTCCCCTGCTACTAATAGTTTTTTATAGTGTAATAAAGACTACTGATCAGGGGATAGTGTTCACACTAGAGCATTTCCAAAGATTTTTTGAGCCTATATACATTATGGTTTTATTAAGATCTTTATATCTGGCTTTAATCAGTACGGTAATCTGTTTGCTTTTAGGCTATCCTTTAGCCATGATTCTTGCCAGTAAAGATTATAGACATAAAAGAGTATTGTTGCTATTGGTTGTTATTCCCATGTGGATGAACTTTTTGCTCCGTACCTATGCCTGGTTGACCTTGCTGGAAAAAAACGGTGTAATCAATAGTTTTATCTCTTTTCTAGGGCTGCCCAAGATGGAATTATTGTACAATCAAGGGGCTGTAGTACTGGGTATGGTATATAACTTTCTACCCTTTATGGTTCTGCCCATCTACTCTGTATTAATCAAAATCGACAAGAGTATTATAGAGGCAGCAGAAGATTTAGGTGCCAATTCCAGGGTAGTTTTTAGAAAGGTTATCTTCCCTTTAAGTCTACCAGGAGTTGTGTCCGGTATAACTATGGTCTATATGCCAGCGGTCACCACCTTCGTTATATCAAGGCTACTAGGCGGAGGACAATTCACCCTTATAGGAAACCTTATAGAACAACAATTTCTGTATACAGGAGAATGGGGATTTGGTTCGGCTTTATCCCTTATTATGATGATATTAATATTATTTAGCATGGCTATAATGTCTAAATATGAAAAAGAAAATGAGGGAGGGGGATTGTTTTAATGCGCTTTCTAAAAAGGTTTTATGTAGGTATAATATTTTTCTTTCTGTATGCCCCCATAATTATTTTAATGATATTTTCCTTCAGCGACTCAAAATTTAGAGGGCATTGGGGTGGTTTTACCTTAAGATGGTACGTAGAGCTCTTTAGGGATAGAGAAATTATGTCTGCCCTTTACTATACAGTCCTTATAGCAGTGCTAGCTTCCCTTATTGCAACTATCATTGGTACTATAGCTGCTATAGGCATTCACAATATGGGGAAGTTTGGTAGAAACATAATCATAAACCTTACCTATCTGCCAATGCTAAACCCTGATATAGTAACGGGTATATCCCTAATGATTCTCTTTGTATTTCTCAAGGTTGAAAGAGGCTTCTTTACTCTTTTGCTGGCTCATATAACCTTTAATATTCCCTATGTTATATTTGCAGTAATGCCCAAACTAAAGCAGATGAATAAACATCTGTACGAAGCGGCTTTAGACTTAGGAGCTACCCCCTCCTATGCTTTTAGAAAAGTAATACTGCCGGAAATTATGCCAGGTGTGGTAACTGGATTGATTTTGGCCTTTACCCTATCCATTGATGATTTTGTTATTAGTTATTTCACTACAGGAGCAGGAGTATCAAATCTATCTATAGTTATCCATTCCATGGCACGGCTAGGTATAAATCCTTCTATAAATGCTTTATCAACCCTGATGTTTATTACAGTTCTCTTATTGCTCCTTATTGTCAATAAGAGAAGTTCTAATAACTCTCGAAAGGAGAATGCTGTATGAAAAGAAATTTAAAAGTAAAGCTCACCTTGCTGTTGGCAGTATCTATAGTTTCTATCTTTTTACTTAGCGGTTGCGGAAAGTCTTATGATGCAACTCTAAAGGTCTACAACTGGGGAGACTATATTGATAAAAGTGTGATTACAGATTTTGAAAAAGAATACAACATCAAAGTTATATATTCTACCTTTACTACCAATGAAGATATGTATGTTAGCCTAAAGTCAGGTGCTAGCTCTTATGACGTTGTCTTTCCATCGGAGTATATGGTCAAGCGGATGATAAATGAAGATATGCTTCATAAGCTCAATATGGATAATATACCAAACTTTAAATATATAGATGATAAATTTAAAAATCTTCCATCAGATCCCAACAACGAATATTCTGTCCCCTATTTTTGGGGCACCCTGGGAATTGTCTATAATAAAACCATGGTGGATGATCCAGTAGACAGCTGGGAAATCCTATGGAATGAAAAATATGAGAGACAAATTTTGATGCTGGATAGTCAAAGGGATTCTATAGGCCTTACTCTTCAAATGTTAGGCTACTCCATGAATACCAGAAACTTAGATGAATTAGAAGAGGCAAAGCAAAAACTTATTGAACAAAAACCCCTGGTTCTAGCCTATGTAGGTGATGAGGTCAAAGATAAAATGGTAGGTGGAGAAGCTGCACTGGCAGTGGTATGGTCAGGGGAAGCTGTGGCCATGAAATGGGAGAATCCAGATCTAGAATATGTAATCCCTAAAGAGGGAGGCAATTTATGGTTTGATTGTGCTGTAATACCAAAAGTCAGTAAAAATAAAGAGGCGGCTGAGTTGTTTATAAACTACTTATGTGACCCTGAAATTGCCTTCCGTAATACCGACTATATCGGCTATTCCACTCCTAATACTGAAACTATGAAAATGTTAGATGAAGAGGTATTAAATGATATTGCTGCATATCCTTCTGATGAAGATATAGCAAATGCTGAAGTTTTTGATGATGTAAGCGACGCACTAGAGCTCTATGATAGAATATGGACTGAAATAAAGGCTAAGTAAATTCTAAATCACATTAACTTTGTAAATCTAAGAGCAATTTTGAATTATCACTATTCAAAGTTGCTCTTTTTTTGTATATAGACCATAAGCCTTCGAATACATAACTAGCATTATCTCCTCTATAGCCAATGCTAAATAGTATATTAGTTTATATGGTGTAAAATCACTATTTGATCTGAATAACACAAAGTGTTGTATTGTACGTATAAAATCTTTAGAGTTTTTTTATAATTATACCAATTTAGTGTTTTACTTCACTAAAATATATAGTATAATATATTATTATATGCATCTCTACTGACTGTGATTTAGGCGACATACAAGTTTGAGCAAAACTTAATATTACTATGCTTTGTTGGTAAACTGGTATATTGAATGCATTTATCCTGTATAATGCATTCATTAAATATTTACAACAAGTATTAGGAGGATTTTATATGAAACGCGTGTATAATTTTTCACCGGGACCATCTACATTGCCCCTACCTGTGCTTGAAAAAGCTCAAAAAGAGCTATTAAATTATGAAGGCACAGGTATGTCTACCATGGAGATGAGCCACCGCTCTAAGACCTTCCAAGACATCGTTGATAGCGCTAAAGAATTGCTTATTGAATTAATGGGCATACCAAAAAACTATAAGGTCTTGTTTTTACAGGGAGGGGCCACCACTCAGTTTTCTATGGTGCCTCTAAACCTATTCAACAAAAACAAAAAGGCTGATTATGCTATTACAGGTAATTTTGCTAAGAAAGCAGCACAAGAAGCCCAGCGCTATGGAGAGGTAAATGTAGTTGCCTCTTCCAAGGATAAGGACTTCAGCTATATACCTGATGTTGATTCTATGAAGGCCAGCCCAGACGCTGATTATTTTCACATTACTACCAACAATACCATCTATGGAACCAGATATACCAAGCTACCTGATACAGGGGATGTTCCACTAGTAGCGGATATGTCCTCTAATATACTTTCTGAAGTCTATGATGTCTCCAAATTTGGACTAATTTATGCAGGTGCCCAAAAAAATATTGCACCATCAGGTGTTACAATAGTAATCATCCGAGAAGATCTAGTAGGAAAAGCCATGGATATAACTCCAGTTATGCTAGATTATAAAGTGCATGTTGATAATAACTCATTATACAATACTCCTACCACCTTTAGCATATATATGGCCAAGCTGGTCTTTGAATGGTTAAAGGATCTAGGAGGGGTTCCTGCGATAGAAAAAATCAATATAGAAAAAGCAAAAATTCTATATAATTGCATTGATAATTCCAGCCTGTATAAAGGTACTGCTAATCCTAAAGATCGTTCAATTATGAATGTCACCTTTACATTGCCCAGTGAGGAACTAACCGCTAAGTTTATTAAGGAAGCAGAACAAAATGGGCTAGTCTCACTCAAAGGTCACAGATCTGTTGGTGGTATAAGGGCCAGTATCTACAATGCAATGCCCATAGAAGGAGTAAAAGCTCTAGTAGATTTCATGAAGAAGTTTGAGCTAGAAAATAAGTAACAAAACTTAAGAAAAGAGGGTTAGTATGTATAGGATAAAAGTATTCAACAATATCTCCGAAACAGGTTTGAAGCTATTACCAGAAAATAAATATGAAGTTTCTTCAGATGTATCAGATCCTCATGGCATTTTGCTCCGAAGCTATAGCTTGCATGACATGGATGTTCCCTCTTCCCTGCTAGCAGTAGCTCGTGCTGGAGCAGGAGTAAACAATATACCTGTAGATAAGTATACAGAGAAAGGTATTGTTGTGTTTAACACTCCTGGAGCTAACGCTAATGCTGTAAAGGAATTGGTACTGGCAGGGATATTGCTGTCCTCTAGAAAAATTATAGAAGGAATTCAATGGGTAAATTCCCTTAAAGGCAGCGATGTAGATGTAGCTGCTATGGTGGAAAAAGGAAAGTCCCAATTTGCAGGACCTGAAATAAAAGGTAAGAAAATTGGTGTTATTGGTTTGGGTGCTATTGGAGTAATGGTAGCCAATGACGCCCATGCTATTGGAATGGAAGTTGTTGGTTATGATCCTTTCATTTCAGTAAGTTCAGCCTGGAAATTATCTAGAGGAATACACAGGGCTGAAACATTGGATGATCTTTTGGCTGATTCCGATTATATATCTATCCACATCCCCCTAACAGACAGCACTCGGGGAATGGTCAATAAGGAAACTATCGCAAAAATGAAAAAGGGCGTTCGTTTATTGAACTTCTCTAGAGGACAACTGGTAAATGACGACGACTTGCTAGAAGCATTAGCTAACGGTCATATTAGCAAATATGTAACCGACTTCCCCAATGAAAAGCTCATAGGTGTAGAAAATATTATAGCTATTCCTCATCTTGGAGCTTCTACTCCCGAGTCAGAGGAAAATTGTGCATATATGGCAGTTAGCGAACTTAGAAACTATCTTGAATATGGAAATATCACTAACTCTGTAAACTATCCCGAGTGTGAACTATCACCTGCTGCTGATTCAATACAAAGAATAACTCTAGCTCACAAAAATGTTCCTAACATGGTAGGACAAATTACTTCATGCCTGGCAGCAGAGCATATAAACATATCCAATATGATAAATAAAAGCAAGGGAGGATATGCTTACACCATTATCGATATAGAAACTGAAATCAAAGAAGAAACACTGCAACATCTCACTTGCATCCCAGGTATCATAAAGGTTCGAACTATAAAGTTTGATTCATAACTAAACTGGATTTAAGCCGTTGATTATGATTAATCAGCGGCTTCTCTTTTATATCAACTATATTTGCAAGGGATAAAAATAAGTTATACAATATAGCTACAATTATATAAACATAATTATATTCAATGGAGGTTATTAAATGGTCTACGATTTTGATAAAGTAATAGAACGCAGAAATACCCATAGTGTAAAATGGGACAATTTAGATAAAAGTTTTGGCGCAGATGATATCCTTCCCATGTGGGTAGCAGATATGGATTTTGCCAGCCCAAAGCCTATTTTAGAAAGTATAGAAAAAAGAAGCAAACACGGGATTTTTGGCTATACTACCCGACCAGAATCTCTTCATGAATCAATTATTAATTGGGTCAAAAAAAGGCATGGATGGGATATTAAAAAGGAGTGGATTGTATATTCTCCTGGAGTAGTTACGTCTTTGAACTTGGCTGTTATGTCCTTTACCCAGCCTGGAGATTCTGTAATTATTCAATCACCAGTTTATCCACCTTTTTTCTCCGTAGTCAAAAACAATGATAGAACCTTAGCCCTTAATCCTCTTATTGAAAATTCCGGGTATTATACCATAGATTTTGAAGACTTGGAGAAACATATGGCTTCCGGGTGTAAGATGATGATCCTTTGCAGCCCCCATAATCCTGTAGGTAGGGTATGGACTAGAAGTGAACTGGAGAGGATAGCAAAGCTGTGTGAAGAATACCAAGTATTGTTGGTGTCAGATGAAATTCACTCTGACCTTATACTGCCTGGAAATAATCACATACCCATAGCAACTGTGTCAGAGTATATTAAGCAAAACTCTATTACTTGTATAGCACCTAGCAAAACCTTTAATATTCCAGGGCTAACCACATCAGCGGTTATTATACCCAATCCAAAGCTAAGGATTGCTTTTCTTAAAACAATAAACAGAATCGGAATAGCAATGAGCAATATTTTCGGCATTGTAGCTACGGAAGCTGCCTATACCCATGGAGAGCCATGGTTGGAAGATTTGCTTAAATACTTGGATGGCAATATTGATTATTTAATAAAATACATCAAAACCAACATTCCTGAAATTAAAGTTACTAAACCCCAGGGTACCTATTTGGTTTGGCTGGACTGTAGAGCTCTTAACATGGATGGAAAAACTCTGCACAGGTTTATGATTGAACAAGGTAAGATAGGTCTTAATAATGGATTGGATTTTGGTCCAGGTGGTGAAGGTTTTCTAAGGATAAACATAGCCTGCCCTAGGGCTACCTTGGAGGAGGGCCTAAAGAGAATAAACAAGGCAGTAGAAAAATGGAGAAATCTTAATAGTTAAAGAGATTCCAAGGATATATATCATGGGGTAGGCTGATAAAGGTCATGGGCTTCTTTAAGGTTGGATGCAAAAGACTAATGGATTTAGACCAAAGGGCGATTTGCTGCCCCGATTTGTTTAAGCTTTGCCCATACTTTTGATCACCATATAGGGGGTGTCCAATTTCGGCAAACTGTACCCGTATCTGATGAGGACGGCCGGTATGAAGATCTATTTCCACCAAGGCCATGCCTGATGACTGTCCAATAACCTTGTAATCCAGTATAGCTTTTTGGGCTCCCTCAATACTACTGTCTACAGCTTTTACTATATTCCTGCGTCTATCCTTGATAAGATAGTGCACAAGATTTTTCTTAGACTTAACTGGCGGTATCCCATGGATTACCGCCATATATTTTTTACCAAATTGCCTAGTACGTATTTGCTCAGATAGCCGGGAAGCTGCTTTTGAGGTTTTGGCAAAAACCATAACCCCTCCCACAGGCCGATCCAATCTATGAACTAAGCCCAGATAAACATTGCCAGGTTTATTGTACTTTTCTTTAATATATTCTTTTAACAGTGTCAGCATATCCTTATCCTCTGATCTATCCTGTTGGGACGGTATATTGACAGGTTTTTCTACAACAAGCAAGTGATTATCCTCGTATATTATGTTTATGTGGGAATAATGTATTTGTCTCAAGAATAGGCCTCCATTATAATTAAACTCCAGTATGGTTCATGCAAAATTGATCTTTCCCTTTTTTATTTTTTCTTTTTGCTTCTAAAAAGGGATATACTGCCAAACCCACTTATAATGGCAATATAATACCCAAAATCATAAGTCCAGCCATTGTTATAAACTTCGTATATTCGAATTTTGCTATCAAATATACCTATTATAAGAGATATAGGTGCCATCCAGCCATGCCATATACCCCAGAAAAAGCCGGCAGGCCTTTGCTCAGTATTGCGTCCATCACCTGGTACGCATCCTGCTAGAATCATTACCATGAATACAATCAAAAGGGAAATAGATAATAATCTCAAAATTTCTAATCTCAAATTTATGCTCCCCCTCTACTAATCTATAACTCCCTATCTGCTAATATATTTTCTAGTCAAGCTTAATATGACAGTAGCCGTCAGGATTCTTTTTAAGGTATCTTTGATGATACTCCTCCGCATGATAAAAACAAGATAGGGGTTCTACCTCCGTCACAATAGGCTCTTCATACTTTGCCTGCTCTCTTTTTAAGCTCTCATTTATAATCTCCAGATCTTCATCATCAATATAATATATCCCTGTCCTGTATTGACTGCCAACATCATTTCCCTGTCTATTCAGTACTGTGGGATCAATAACACTCCAGAATTTATCCAATAATTCTTTAAGACTTATTATATTTTCATCATATTTCACATAACATGCCTCGGCATGTCCTGTAGCTCCAGTGCATACATCTTCATAGCTTGGATGGGCTACAGTACCATTGGCGTACCCAACCTTGGTATCAACTACACCCTCTATTCTGGACATAAACTCCTCAACGCCCCAAAAGCATCCCCCTGTCAAAACTATTTCCTTCATGCTCTTTCCTCCTATACCCTAGATTGTTCTAGCCTAACAAACCTTTTTCTGCAAAACTAACATATTTATCTCCTGCAACAATTATATGATCCAAAACTTTTATAGAAATACTCTCCAGTGCTGTAGCAATTTTTTTAGTTACACTAATATCCGCTGCTGAGGGACGGGTACTGCCTCCTGGATGATTATGAGCCAGTATTACACTATTAGCCTGATGTCTTAGGGCAGTTTCCACAACTAATCTTGGGTAGACAACTGCTTCGTTAATGGTTCCTTCATGGACTAAATCAGCATGATTTACCCGATTTTGGCTATCTAGGCATATCACATAAAATGCCTCATATATCCGTCCAGCAAGAAGGGATATGGCATACTCCCCTGCCTTGGTTGAACTATTTATAATAGGTTTTTCCCCCCACTTGTTTAAAAAATATCTCCTTGACAGGGATGGTATTAATGATACCAAAATAGCAGTATTCTCTGACACACCACATCTTCTGGCTATATCCTTGGCATCGGCTTCAAATAGTCCTGCCAGGGATCCAAACTCCTTTATCATCCTATGTGCCAGCTCATTGGTATCCTTTCTGGGCACTGCATAAAACAACAAAAGCTCTAGTACCTGATGGTCTTCAAAGGCATCCAAGCCCTCAGACAAATACCTTGCCTTTACCCTTTGCCTATGACCTGCATGAAGATTTTTACTCATAGCCTAAAATAACCCTTTCGGTAATATTTTGGACTATGAAAATAGTTCTACAGCTTTACAAAAAATCCTTCATAAAACCCATTAATTTATAGTTCTTTTCTATGCTACACTATTTCTTCGGCTTTGATAACTGTATTGTAGCCCTTCTGCCTGATAACATCTTGCCAGAGCAATGCTTTAATATGGGCTTTACTGCATCCTTATCCACGTCCACAAAGGAAAACTTCTTCATAATATCAATATCCCCGATGGATTCCCTGCTTATCTGGGCATTACTGCATAAAAACCGAACTAACACTTTGGGCTTTAATCTGTCCATCTTACCCACAGAGATAAATAATCTGGCATAATCTCCTGAAGATCCAATATTATCTTCAGAGTAATCGAAAGCTACTTCCTTATTATATACTAAATTCATCAGGGCTGCTGATATATCCACCAGGCTATAGTCCTCATCTAGTTCAGTTACTAAAGGAATAAATTTCTTATAATCATCCTTTTCTAGGGCATTTTTTATACGCCTTAATATACTGCGATATTTTGAGTGAAAAATCTCATCAATGGTTGGTATCTCTTTTCTTTTTATATTGGATTTGGTAGTTTTTTGTATTAATTTTAACATAGAATAATCCTTTGGGGTTACTAAAGAGTAGGCTACACCTTCCCTACTGGCGCGCCCTGTTCTTCCAATCCTATGAACATAGGATTCAGTATCCTGAGGAAGATCATAATTGATAACATGGGATACTCCCTCTATATCGATACCTCTGGCAGCCACATCTGTCGCCACAAGAAATTCTACACTACCCTTTTTAAACCTGTTTAGAGTCTGCAGCCTCTGATTCTGACTCATATCACCATGCATACCCTCTGCATTATAACCCCGGGATTGTAGAGCCTGAGCAAGCTCATCTACCCCCCTTTTTGTTCTGCAAAATATTATAGAGATTGCGGGCTCTTCAACATCCAGTATCCTGCATAGTGACTCAAATTTATCCTTGTTTTTAACTTCATAATAGTATTGTTCAACAGTAGGTACAGTCATAACATTCTTAATGACTGAAATATGCTTAGCATTGGGTTTCATATACCGCTTTGCCAGTTTCTTTATAGCATCGGGCATAGTGGCTGAAAAAATCATGGTCTGCCTGTCTTGGTTTGAAGTCTTAATTATGGCTTCAATATCATGGATAAATCCCATATCCAGCATCTGATCCCCTTCGTCAAGGATAAGGAATTTAATACTCTTTAGGCTAATAACATTTCTTTTAATTAGGTCCAGTACCCTACCAGGAGTTCCTACTATTATATCAACACCTCTTTTAATAGCCTTTATCTGCCTTTCAATAGGTTGTCCACCATATACAGGAAGTAGCTTTGCATTGGTATATTTACTAATACGGACTAATTCATCGTTTACCTGCACAGCCAGCTCCCTAGTGGGAGTCAGTATCAGGCTGTTTATATACCCAGTACTTTCTATGTTATTTAATATAGGTGCCCCAAAAGCCAGGGTCTTGCCGGTTCCTGTCTGGGCCTGGCCGATAACATCATAACCCTGTAATAATACTGGTATAACCTCTGCCTGGATCTTTGATGGTTCTTCAAAACCCATATCGTCTATGGCTCTCAATATTCTCTCATCTAAATTCAAATCGCTAAATCTTATTGTTTTCAAATCCCATCCATCCTTTTCCTGTGCTTCTTGTTTCATATAGACTTTATATAATTTATTATTGCCCCAAGCATATTTTATTTTTCAAAACACAACAAAAACCCTATAGGAAAAATTCCCTATAGGATTTATCATCTTTGTCTAGTTTTATTTCATTTTCTTACGATTTATCAATATGCCCAATCCTGATAGAAGGCTGCCTATTACATAGAATGCCATGGGGGTTGTATCCCTAGTTTTTGGGATAACTCCATCTCCCGGATCTGGCCTTTGGGGATCATCAGGTTTTTCTTCTTCAGTTTGGGCTATAAATATCCATTTTACATCTACAGTTTTACCTTGAAACTCATTCCCTGTCTCAGGTCCGGGCAGATGCACTACTGCTCTTAATTTTTGGGTATCATTCTGGGAAAAGCTGCCTAAACTGATATTGGTTGTGGCAAAATCCATCATACTCCCTGAATATACCTGGCTATCTCCTAAATATACTGTCAATAGAAGTTGTTTAAAAAGATCAGCCTCTCCTTCCTTGGGCACCTCACTCATCCGCTCTGTTCTCATAAAAAGCTCAAAGGGAGCAGTATATTTATTTTCTATTAAAAGGTTTGCTTCATAAGTATCTCCAGGATTCATATTGGTTAAATCAAATAACTTGGCAGATTCAGGTATGACTTCTAAACCTGCCTCCTTCCCCACCAATACCAAATCCTCAGCATGGCTTATACTTTTCCCGTAGGATACAACATTGCCTATAATTAATGAAATCATGCCAAGTAATAAAATAGTCTTTGGCAGTATTCCTTTCATGATCTGCCCTCCTTTGAAGGGGTATTAGGGGAGCGATGCTCCCCTGGGTTAATACCTAAAAGATTCTAAAACTATTTTTTATATTGTTCTTATCTAACTACCATTTAATTTCAGTTTTTTGGTTGATATTCTGCTACACCTTCTGGCAGCTTATTTAGTCCCCATACATGTTTATATGCCTGATGAGAAGCTTGAACTGCCTCAGCTACTACTTCTAGAGAGAATTTGGCTCCCTGATAATCATTGTCAATAGTTTTACCATCAAAATAAACTTGTTCTATTAGTGGGGCTGTCTCTTTATTTTGGGTTAGGATCTCTTTATAATAGAACCAGCCTTCATGATATACCCATTTGTCATCATCACCAACAGAATGTTTCCTATCGTACTTGTGCCAAGAGTCATAACATGTTTTGTTATAATTTCCCTTATGACCTATCCATTCCCACCATGGAATTTCTTTATTACACTTCTCGCATTTAACTTTCCACAAACCATCTGGGTACTTCTTATCTGGACCATATACCGTAAGTTTTGTATCCTTTATGGCATAATTTCCTTTATTTTTAGAATTGCTCCATTCCGGTATTAATTTAACTCTTACATATGTTGCTTTAGTACCCTTGCTTACTATAGTTATTTTTTTATCATAATCATCACCTGGATTTACATTTTCTATCGTTTCAAACTCGTTTTCGTTAACCTCAATCTTGACTGTACCAGCATTAAAAATGTTAGTGACTGGAGCTGGATTGTGTGTAAACCACGCCATGGTGCCTCCTGCTATCAATAGTGCCACCAAGGCAAATGTAGTTAATAAAATAAGTTTCTTTTTCATTTTTTTGCTCCTCCTTATTTTTTATTTTTATTTCCTTTAGGTTATTCACCTATGGATTACTACTTTGATTGGTATTAAAGGGCAGTTGATCTATACCCCATACCTTTTGCCAAGCTTCATCGGCAATCTGAACTCCTTCAGCTACCACTTTTAATGTAAATTCTGAGGTTTTATCTTCAGATTCTAATTGATTAAATGTAATCTTGACTATCAATGGATCAGTTTCATCTTCCGCAGGAGTTAAGTATTTACTATAATAGAAGTATCTATCGTTAGATTCATTCCATTTTGAATCCACTACTTCTAGTCTTACATCGGGTATAGGAATGTTAGGATCGCTCCACTGGGGAATAAGCCTTACTCTTACATATGTCTTCTTGCTGCCAAGACTCTTTACTACAATATTCTGCTTATACTCGGTACCTTCCTCAACTTCAGTCATATCCTCATCTTCTGATCTTAACACTTCCACCTGTACAGTCCCCATCCTGTACTCATGACTGACGCTCCCATTATGAGTAAACCAAGCCATGGTACCACCGGATACCAACAATGCAATTAAGAGAACAGCGGATATTAATATATATTTCTTTTTCATAAGCACCTGCTCCCGCAATGTATTTAGCCCATTCAGTGTGGATCGTTTAGTTCCATAGCCTGTTGGCTATGCTTGTTTTGCCCTTGGCTATAAGCAAGTATTTTAGGTATCACTATCCAAAATGCCCCTAGAATCACCAATGAAATAATGCCTTGGATAGAGCTTAAAAATCTGAAGACCATTCCAATAAAGGGTATAATAAACACTACCTTTCCTATAATTTTTTCACCTTCAAGGGGCAGCGGATCATTTGTTTCGTTAGCATCTCCCTTGGTTATAAAGGACTTGCCTTGTTCCTGAACTTCCACTACCCTATGAGTAACTTTTACAGAGCTTTGAGAGCCATAGTATGTTATTATATCCCCTTCTTTTACGTCTTGAGGCTCCAACTCCTTCACTATTATCATTGAGTCTTTGAGAATGGTTGGACTCATGCTTCCACTGTCTACTATGTATATCCTGTGATTAAATAAGGAAGGCTCCATACCTGTGAACCTTGATTGTGCAGTAATAAGAATTAAGCCAGCCATAATTATCATATATAATGTAAAAAGGACGTTGGTGAGTACCTGCATTAGCTTTTTGAATATATTAACTTTTCGTACATCCGATCTTTTCATCTTAGGATCCCACCTTAAATATTTTAGAGTCTTCATCGTAAAACCATCCAGAGTTGCTACGTTGGTTTTTTATCTCAACTTTTCCATTTGGATTGTCTTCATCTATTACCACTGTTATTTCACTACCGCTCAGATTCTCAAAATTCATAGGAACTATTTCTTTTATGATATATGTTCCATACTGTAAACCTGTCAAGGTTTCTGCCTCTCTATGGGAAAGTGATACAGTGTATACCTTTTCATTTGGTCCGTCAATGAAGATATCAAATTTCTTGCTTTTATCTCCTGGCTTTGGATTTTTTAATACATTTTTTATAGTTAGGCTGCCGTTATCCCCGCTGTCAGGGTTCTCGTATATAAATGTTATTATGGCACTGGCGCTATCGTATTCTTTATTTCCTTTTCCTACTACTGTTATAGGAGTTACTTCGCCTACAAGGAATCCTTCTTCATTTAAAACACCTTCTCCTATACTCTCGCCGTTATGAATTACTTGGATGTCTACCAATTTATAAGTTGTTCTATTATTTTCATATTTAGGAGAAACTCTATAGCAGTTATCTTCATCTAATTTAGTAGACTGGTCTTTATCCAATATTGGTGATTCATCACCATATTTATGATATACCTGTAGGAATTTATTGATATGAAATGGTTCTTCATCAATATTATAGCCATGCCCATCCCCATCTTTTACTTTTATCGTCAATTTAAACGGGGAGGTCAACGTTTGACCTTTGATTATAATTATTGACCAGAGGCTTTTTTCTTCATCTATTTTTACTCCAGCTTCATATTTCTCGTTAAAGTGAGCAACTGTTCCATAATTATTACTACCAACTATTAATTTACAATTATTATCTTTTGCCCTATCAGTTGTGTAGTCTACTTCTCTATCCATATATTTAACATTCTTAATCTCATATTCTGAAATAACCGCAAGATATGTATCTTGATCATACATCCATGCCAATACTGCTGCAGTTTTATCATTAGACGATCTTACATTTTTTAGCAGGTACACTTCTGTATCTGATGAATACTCAAGGGTTTCTTCTGTAGGTAGAGTGGGACTCTCCTCTGATAATGACTCCGATTTATCTAAGCCTTCTTCATGGCTCTGGTTATCAGAATTTTGTTCTTCCTGTACTTGTTCTTGAGACTCTTGCTCCGCTTCCTCCCCTGGTTCTTCTACTACGACTTCTTCAACTTGATTTATTTGTTCTTCTGACTCTTGTTCTTTGTCTTTTTCCTCTTCAGGTTGAGTCTCTATAGAATTCCCCTCTTCTGGATTTAGATCTGATGTTTCTGCAACTATGCCAGCACCCATGGAAAGTAGCATAATGAAAACTACCATAAATGCTCCAATTATCTTGTATTTCCTTGTCATCTAATTCACCCCTTTTAGGGAAGTTTGTATTGCTAATAAAAGAATTTGTTGCGTATTGAGGAAGATTTAGCTAATTTAATTAGTATAATTATAGTCATATATATCTTTTATTATTTCACTCGAAAGTATATTAGAATGGCTACTAAAAGATGATTTATCTAGATACTTGTGTGTAATATGAGGGTATACTTTAGTACTATTGGGATACACTTAAGTATTACACACATTATGCTAAAGTAAAAAATCAAAGAACCCCAAGGTTTATACTTTGGTTATTACCTACAAGTTGGCATGATTGGTAACTTATATAAAAATTATAGATTAGGAAAGTCTTTTTTTCGGCACTCTAGAGTGTATTCTCATATATACTTAAAGCTTATCTTTCTTCGGACTCCTTTGTATACCTGAAATAGTACTTTAGACCTATACATCCTAATTCTTGATATTTTGAGTAAATACCTTAGTGTTACATATGTATACTTTAGTACCAGATGCAGCAACCTTTAAATTACAATATGGTTTTTAGGCTGAAGAAGGTAATCTAGCTGATAGCGGTTGGGTTGTGCATAGAATTAAAGCAGAAATTAATTGCTAGAAAAGTTTTAACCTTTGGCGATTACAAAAAAAATTCGGCGATTGGCTCGCCGAATTAGAATTTCCTATATCTCTTGGTTCAAACTACTTTATGTGAATTTGCATAAAGTGCCGCTTGCGTTCTATCTGCCAGACCTAATTTTGCTAGGATCTGGCTTACGTGTTTTTTAACGGTGTATTCAGTGATAAATAGATTTTGGGCGATCTGCTTATTGGTCATACCCTTACCTAATTCCCTAAGAACTTCCTGTTCTCTAGGGGTTAGTTCTTCTGTTGGACTATTGTCCTGTTTTTGTAGCATTATCTCTAGGATGCCAGGATCATAATATTTTCGACCTCGGCTAATTAGCTTCATACCTAATAATATTTCTTCTGGGTATGCATCTTTTAGAATATAGCCATCCACATCCATATCCTCTGCCCTTTTAAAATCGTTTCTATCTGATGAAGAGGTGAGTACTACAAACTTACAGTTGCTCTTGTTTTTCCTTACCTTTGGGATAACATCCAAACCACATTCCCTATCCAACCTTAAATCCAACAAAACTATATCCGGCTCTAATTGGTGTATCTTATTCACTGCCTCATCACAGGTAGCTGCCTGCTCTACTGTAGCCATGGAAAATTCCATAGATAGTATGGCAGCCAATCCTTCCCTAACCAAAGGATGGTCATCTACAATAAGTACCTTCATATGGCTGATTCCTCCATCATTTTATTGTATTCCCTATGGACAGGTATACTAATAACAATTTTAGTATTCCTGCCAATCTCACTATCTATATCTATGCTACCATTATAGGTAATAACTAAATTTTTCATATTTCGTATTCCCAGTCCAGATACATTAGTTGTTTGAATATTATCTTTATCAAAACCCTTTCCATCATCTTCTATAATCAAAGCTATCCTGGGTGTTTCCATCTTTAGATCTACTCTTAAGTGTTGGCACTGACCATGCTGTACTGCATTGCCTGTACCTTCACATATGATTCGATACAAATCTCTTTTTAGCTGACTTGATAGCAGGTCTTCATCCCCTGTAATAGAGGTACTAATTTCAATGGAGTGCAGATTTGCAAAGCTTTGTAAGTGTTCTTCTATCATCTGTACAAAAGGTGTTTCACCTTTTTTTCTAGAGCTGAGATTGTAGATAGAAGATCTAAGTTCCTTCATAGCCAAATCAGCTGATTTTCTAATAAGTTCAAAATGATTTACTATATCTTTACTATTGCTATCTAATTTCTTAGTGATAGCTGCAAGTCCACATACAATGCTAAACAGCCTCTGGGATACGCTATCGTGGATTTCATTGGCAATACGGTTCTGCTCTTCTATTATTAGTAGTTGATCCTCTAACTTCTTTAAATGCTGTCCTTCCAATATTGCCCCAAGAAGGCTAGATAAAAAAGATAATTGTTTTAAAACCAGCTTATTAGGACGCCCATATACATTACCTTTTTCAGCCTTTATCCCTAATAAACCATAATTTCTTGATGAGGATTTAATATTTACGGCTAAAAATTTTGAGTCATCAATGGTAAACCCTATAAGTTTATCTAGGTTTCTTATACTTGACCATTGATTTAGAAGGCAAGTATCCAGCTTATCATTTATAGGAAAATCCATATTACTATGCAGCCAAATTTTACTGCTTTGTTTATCATCTGATATTGTCCAAACAAAGGCTAACGAAGATTTGGTGAGTTTTGACGCATAATAGGCAAAGGTGCTGCATATGCTGTCCAAATTATCTCCCAAATGAAAAGCTTCCACTATCTGATAAAGTGATATTAAATGCTCTATGGATTCCTTGTACATACTATTGCTTTTTCGTAGTCTTTTGTTCATAGTCTCAAGCTTTTGGCCTTGCTCTTTCAGCAGCTCAGCCTGTTGGTTTAATCTCTTTGATAGGTGAGATAGCATCTGTACTATTAAAGTAATAAGCACAAATACTAGTATAAAATACTCATTATCTATAATTAAATCGGATATATTTTTTACATGTCTAAAAAAAACGCAGGAGATAATAGAAGCAGATATGAGGTAAAATAATAGATTTACCCAACAAAAGTACAAGGGCAAAAAGCTTGCAGCCACTAGAACCGGATTTAAAGCATACCAAATAAAAGGACTGTGTAAGCCTCCAGTTGGTATTATGAGCAGGGTAATACCTATGGTTTCAACCAGGATAGCTATCTCTAATATTCTATGACTATTGCTAAACTTAATATATAAATCCGTTAATATCTTGGCAGCTCCAAACAGGGCAACTATGACTCCAACTTTTAAAACTATAGGAGCATTAAGCTGAGTAAAAAGATAAAATAAACTGGTAAAAAACCAAGATAGATAGCGATATAAGTACAATATATCCTTGGTATTTATCCATTTCTCTTTACTATAAAATTTATTACCCACACCCTTTAAATAAGATGATAACCTATTGAACATAGAAAAGATCACTTCCTATAACCACCACATTTTTGTGATTTAGAGTTACTGGATCTTTTTCTTCATAAAGCCTTTCTGATTGGCTGTGTCTTTGTATTTTAATTTCATGAGTAATTCCCAGACTTAAGATATATGGTAATTAGCAAAAGCAGTATAGTATAATAATTCGTAACGGTTTTATGGATATAGTTTTGAGATTCATATTATCAACTTTCTTATGGAATTTTTTTGATATTTCTCTTTAATATGTTATAAATTGTCCATCTTTACATTATTATTCCATTAATTAGGTTTTTTATGCCAAAAAAGAACTGCCACAGATAAATATTGTGGCAGTCGGACGGTCATAACATAAATGTCTTAGACTCCTGACTTTGCGCCCTACCCTTTCGGATAGTTTGCCTTTATCACAATTTTGATTTAATTATATAGCTACTATATTATTTATTATTAAATTATTCATTTAACATTCAACATTCATTTCCTTTATTTCCAAAAATATTTCCGAAATAATCGTTTTACTAAATACCACTGAATTCTACACAATTTTACTTAAATTAAAAAGGAATGGAGAGTTTCCATTCCTCTTATAATACCACTAAAATGCTGTGCCTTTAACTAAATTCTAGCTACTCCCGATTCTTTGGCTGCTTTTGCTACAGCTTTTGCAACAGTTTCAGCCACCCTTTCATCAAAAGCAGCAGGAATTATATACTCTTCGTTGAGCTCCTCAGGGCTAATGAGAGATGCGATTGCCTCGGCTGCAGCTAGTTTCATTTCGTCGTTTATATCACTGGCTCTAACATCCAGAGCTCCTCTAAAAACGCCAGGGAAAGCTAATACATTGTTTATCTGATTTGCAAAATCCGATCTACCGGTGCCTACTACTCTAGCCCCTGCCTTTTTGGCTAGGTCTGGCATTATCTCAGGAACAGGATTTGCCATGGCAAATACGACGGCATCCTTGGCCATAGATCTTACCATATCCTGGGTCAGAACATTTCCCGCTGAAACACCTATAAACACATCTGCACCTACTATAGCGTCCTTTAGTGTACCTGTTTGCTTTTCCAGGTTGGTTATTTTAGCTATTGCTGCTTTCTCCGCATCCAAGCCTTCCATCCCTTCATAGATTATGCCATTTATATCACAAGCTATGACATTTTTTAGTCCTGTACTCATCAGCAGTCTTATGATAGCTGTTCCTGCTGCACCTAATCCGTTGACCACAACCTTTATATCCTTTATATCCTTACCTACGATTTTGAGAGCATTAATCATAGCTGCGAGCACTACAATAGCTGTTCCATGCTGATCATCATGGAAGATAGGTATATCACATTCTTCCTTTAGCCTTCTCTCAATTTCAAAACATCTGGGCGCAGCGATATCCTCTAAGTTTATACCGCCAAAACTTCCAGATATGAGCTTGATGGTGTTGACTATCTCATCAACATCCTTTGATTTTATGCATAGAGGAAAGGCGTCTACATCGGCAAAGGCCTTAAACAATACACATTTCCCTTCCATAACCGGCATTCCTGCCTCAGGTCCTATATCCCCTAAACCTAGTACGGCAGAGCCATCGGTGATTACAGCCACGGTATTCCATCTTCTAGTGTATTCGTAGGATAGATTGACATCATCTTTTATTGCTAGGCAGGGTTCTGCTACCCCTGGGGTATAGGCCAGGGAAAGATCCCTACTGTTTTTTACCTCTACCCTATTTATAACCTCAATTTTCCCTCTCCACTGCCGGTGTAGCTCCAGAGCTTCCTTTTTTATATCCATTATACTTCCCCCTTATATCCACTAGTTTTAAAAATCATAGCCTTCTAATCCTAGCTCATCTCTAACTGCGATAATTTCCTTCAATGTTTCAAGATTTACAGGAACTCCTTTGTCCTTTCTATAAAGCCATGTTTCATACTCTTTCTCACCTGCTGTGTATATTCTGTCATGACCTTTAGCCTTTTTAGAACTTCGTAATTCTCTCAATATATTTCCTGTAGTCTTTTTGAATTCATCAAGCTCTATAAATGCAGATACGTCAATGGCTATGAAGAAATGCCCTAAGCAGTAAGGCACCTTTTTGCCGTCTTTGAATCCAGTCAGCATCTTAAGATAGCTTCCACCCTGAAGGGCAGCAGATAGTATTTCTACCACTGTTGCATAGCCATAACCTTTATATCCACCTAGTTCTTCGCCAGCTCCGCCAAGGGGGGTTAATGCAGCAGTGCCTTTTACCAAATCTCCGAGAACTTTATCAGGATCAGTTTGATAGTCTCCATTTTCATCTATAACCCAGCCTTCGGGCATCTTTTTGCCTAGCTTTGCGTAAACTTCTATCTTACCCCTTTGGGTAATGGATGTGGCACAGTCCAGCAAAAAAGGAAAGTCTTCATCAGTAGGCATACCAAAAGTTAAAGGATTGGTACCAAGCATATTCTCAACACCAAAAGTTGGCGCTATGGAAGGACGTGCGTTGGTTCCAGTAATACCTATCATTCCTGCTTTAGCAGCCATATCAGCATAATAACCTGCAGCACCATAATGGGTAGAGTTTCTTACAGCTACCATTCCCATACCATATTTCTTGGCTTTTTCTATAGCCATCTCCATAGATCTTCTGCCTATAACCATTCCCATACCATGATGCCCGTCTACAACAGCAGTGGTGGGACCCTCTTTAACTATTTCAAAATTTGTCACAGGGAATTGAATACCGTCTTTAATCCTGTCATAATATATAGGCTTTAGCCTATTGCTACCGTGAGAGTCTATTCCCCGCTTATCTGCCCAGATAAGTACGTCGGCACATATCTTGGCATCTTCTTCAGGTACTCCTATTCCTTTAAAAACATCAATCATAAATTTTTCCATAGTGTCAAAGTCAATCCATTTTACATTTTCCTGCATAATCTACCACCCTTTTTATATTTTTTATTTTCTTAAATGATTAATAACCTTGTGCTAATTTGCTCGTGGCTTATATAAGTACCTGCTTTTGTACTAGCACAATTGATTATTTAAAGATATTAATAGAAAACAAAAAAGTCGTGCGAAATCAGAGCTTACACAGCTCTATTTTACACGACTCTCAATCTCTACAAAACTATATTCAATTACGCAAAAAACAATGTAGTTTCTTAAGCTCTTTTAACTAAATTAATTTTATCATAAAGTCTACTATAATACAATATAGTTACCCAAATTATCTTTTGATACTATAATTGTTGTACCAACAGCTTTCCTATAAGTTTTCATTAGCTTATCGATGAAACGTTATACATTGTACTTTTGGACTAATTATATTAGAATATATAAGTGTTTAAATTATTAGCATTAATTGATAGTGCTGTTTTAATATCTGATTATTTTGAAAGGAAAGACTATATGAAGAAAAGATTTACAAGACATCCACTAATAAATACACTAATAAATCTGGAAGGAAACGAAAGAGCTTGTGTTTATACAGAACCTCTCTGGGGAATCCCTTATAACCTTTATGCACCCTATGCTACATTATATATGTACGCTTTAGGGGTAAAGGACCAACAGATTGGCCTTCTTCTCAGTATTGGAATGGTGCTACAAGTATTTGCTGCCCTCTTTGGAGGAATAGCTACCGACAAGCTAGGGAGAAGGAAGTGCACCTTTATTTTTGACCTGATATCCTGGTCAATACCCACATTGATTTGGACCTTCTCACAAAATTTCTGGTGGTTTCTAGCGGCTACTATCTTCAATTCTATGTGGCTAATAACCAGCAATTCTTGGAATTGCCTTATGGTAGAGGACTGTCCCCCTAACCTCTTGGTAGATATATATACATGGTGTACTATATCAGGATTATTATCTGTCTTCTTTGCTCCCTTAGCAGGAATTTTAGTGTCTAAAGCAACTTTGATACCTGCTATGAGAATTATATATGGGCTGACCTTTGTTATGATGACAGCAAAATTTATTATCTTATATTTTTATAGCAAAGAGACCAAACAGGGACTTCGCAGGTTAGAAGAGACCAAAGACCAAAGGATTGTTGAAATGCTAGCAGGATATAAGGACATTTTTAAGTTGATTGTACGTACCCCTGCTACTAGAATGATATTAGCCATCATGACCATTATAAATATTAGAACCATGATTAGTGGTAACTTCTTCAGCTTATACATTAATAAAAACCTACTAATACCGGAATCATATATAGCTTATTTCCCAATAGTTCGTGCAGCAGTTATGCTGGCATTTATCTTTACGGTTCAGGCTTTTATCAATGATTTATCTTATAGGCCTGTAATGACTATTGGAGCAGGCTTGTATGTTTTGAGTAATATACTTTTATTGTTATCAAAACCTCAAAGCTATGGCATCCTTCTACTTTATATGCTGTGTGAATCCTTTGCCCATGCCCTTTTAATTCCTAGAAAGGATTCACTGCTGGTACTTTTTGTTGATCCCCAGGAAAGAGCCAGGGTCTTAGGTCTTATATATGTTATAATGATTGCTATTTCTTCTCCTTTTGGATGGATAACAGGAAAATTATCTGAGATTAATCGAATGCTGCCCTTTGTTCTCAACATGATTCTTTACATGGCCTGTGCTGCATTAGTGTTATTTTCAGCTCCTCTAGCACAACACGATCAAAATAAAGGTGTCAATGAAGTAAAGGCATAAGTAAAAAGCCCTAGCTTTATCACAAAAAGCTAGGGCTTTCATTATAAAGATTTTATATATCTATAAGGGGGTTGCATATAGGGGAGTATGCATATTTTAAGCGCTCATGAACATTTTAATATCTTCATCCACTTCGCCAATACCAGCGATTCCGAATTGTTCTACCAGTACTTTAGCCACATTTGGAGATAGGAATCCAGGTAGAGTTGGTCCTAGATGTATGTTTTTAACTCCCAGGTAAAGTAGTGCAAGTAGTACAATAACGGCTTTTTGCTCATACCAAGCAATGTTATATACTATAGGTAATTCATTAATGTCATTTAGCTCAAAGATCTCTTTTAGCTTTAGTGCTATAAGTGCAAGGGAATAGGAATCATTACATTGACCAGCATCCAGTACCCTTGGAATTCCTCCAATATCACCAAGGTCTAGCTTATTGTATCTGTATTTTGCACATCCTGCAGTTAGGATAACGGTATCCTTTGGTAGCCTCTCAGCAAACTGAGTATAGTAATCTCTGGATTTCATCCTACCATCGCAGCCAGCCATTACAAAGAACTTCTTGATAGCTCCGCTCTTTACTGCCTCTACTATTTTATCAGCCAATGCAAAGACTTGGTTGTGGGCAAATCCCCCTATTATGGTGCCATTTTCAATCTCTTTAGGTGGATTTAGCTTCTTGGCTAGTTCTATAATCTGTGAGAAATCTTTATTGCCTTTCTCATCGGCTTCTATATGAACACATCCTGGGTATCCTGTTGCACCAGTAGTAAAGATTCTTGATCTTACCTCTTCGCTTCTTGGAGGAACTAGACAGTTTGTGGTGAACAAAATAGGGCCATTAAAGGATTCAAACTCTTCTAGCTGTTTCCACCAAGCGTTTCCATAATTACCTACAAAGTGATCATACTTTTTGAAAGCTGGATAGTAGTGGGCAGGCAGCATCTCACCGTGGGTGTATACATCAACACCAGTTCCTTTAGTCTGCTCTAATAGCTGCTCTAAATCCGTTAAATCATGACCAGATACTAAAATAGCGGGATTGTTGCGTACTCCAATATTAACCTTAGTAATCTCAGGGTTGCCGTATTTGGATGTGTTGGCCTCGTCCAGTAGGGCCATTGCGGCAACTCCACGCTCACCGGTCTTTAGGGTTAGGGCAACTAGGTCATCAACAGTTAAGCTGTCATTTACTGTAGCTGCCATAGCTTCATAGATAAAAGCGTAGAGATCTGGATTTTCTTTACCAATATTTAGAGCGTGATGGGCATATGCAGCTAAGCCTTTTATACCGTAAGTTATCATTTCTCTTAAAGATCTAATGTCCTCATCTGCAGTGGCCAAGATACCTACAGTAACAGCCTTCTCAATCATGGACTGCCTGTCGCTTACTTCAAAGGTAGCACAATCATGGAGATTGTCCACTGATACTTTTGCTCTTAATTCATCCCTTTTAGCAAGCATTTTTCTGATTTGTTTTTCAATAGCGTCATCGTCAAAGTTAGCGTTGGTGATAGTGATAAAAAGGCTGTTTAATACTTGATGGTTTACATCCCCTAGTTCTTTCACATCTAGTCCGCCTTTTACCACCACTTCTGAAATGCCCTTTACAGTATATATTAGTAGATCCTGCAGAATTGACACTTCAGCAGTCTTACCGCAAACACCTTTGACTGTACAGCCTTTGCCTCTTGCGGTTTCCTGGCATTGATAACAAAACATATTCATTTTCCTACCTCCTAGTTTTTTTCTTTCATATTAATTTTAATTTCGCAGCAAGTATAAATGTTGTTACTCATTTTTACCCTTTTATTTGATATATAACTCATCAACATTACTTTTTGTATTATAAAGAATGTGGATATGAAAGTATGTAACATTGGTTACCAACCTGAAGGTTTTTTAATTTTTTTGCAAAACAAAAGGAACTGCCAATTGAACTGATCTTTGTCAAGTAGACAGTCCCTTTTATTTCGATTAAATAGTCTATTGTTCTGCAACCTTGGATTCTAGTTCTTTTAATAGATCTATATATTTTTGTTGTATATTCTTTTCCTTAGCCCTATTTTCAAAGACTTTAGTCTCATAGTTTATCCTTTTAACAGTGTCCTCTGCCAAGTTTTTTCTAGCGAATTCATATACCACCCTATCCTCTTTATCAATATGCCTGTTTAACAAATCTGCGTATCCAATGGCATTACCAATGACATCTAACTTGGCTTCTTCATCACCTTCTAAAACCTTAGCTACTGCTTCTTCTAGCTGCTTGGTATGAAGCCTACCCAGGTCATGTTCTACCAACATTCCATGGGTTACCAGCTTTTCAGCTGCTGGTCCTAGCTCATCTACCATGCGATTAAAGAGCATGTTTTCTTCCTTGCCATGGTGATGACTATCCGCATAATTTCTTATAAAGTCAATTATCTTATAGAAGTCTTCATAGTCAACATCCTGATTTTTCAGTATTCTAAAGCAATACTTGCGTATTACCTTTAGCATACGCTTTATGTTTCTATGCTCTTCAACCATAAGGTTTATGCTATCCATCTTTCTTATACCGCCTCATTTAATTTTTCCAGCAGATAATCAATGTTGATACCATGGACCATAGCAGCCTCTTCTAGGGTTTCAGCCTGTGCAGAAGGACAACCAATGCATCCCATATTAAACTGCAAAAGTGTCTCAATTACTTGAGGATAGGTCCTAAGTAATTCTCCTATTGTCATATCTCTTTTAATTTTCATATTTATCTTCCTCCTAATTATATAGACTTAATTTAACCTACCATGTTAGTTCAACAGTTATCATTCAGCCTCATAATGTATATGATAAGTGAGTGCTTATTTGATTAAGAAACCTTTTACCCATAATTAAATCTTTTGAAACAAAAATCCCATTTATCCCTCCAATCTTAAATTGTATTATCATAGTATAGTCTTTTTTATTATTAATAATTTATTAATTTCACCCGTTGTGCTAGTTCAACCTATGGTAGATAATACAAATAGAAAAACCCCGACACATTATGTTAACCTATTATTAAAATCTGACTTAAAATAATAGGG
>Ga0209537_1000475_pt1 | contig 49035 bp, 38 predicted proteins | sample BioPla4DNA1_FD_187698 | JGI IMG/M metagenome (GOLD analysis project Ga0209537, IMG submission 187698) | Biogas fermentation microbial communities from Germany - Plant 4 DNA1 (SPAdes) (version 2) | ecosystem: Engineered > Bioreactor > Anaerobic > Digestate | place: Bielefeld, North... | reverse complement strand
AAGGAGATGTTGTTTCAACAAACACCCCCTCTTCTTTTCTTGACAATTTAATGCCTAGGTTAGTAGCCAATCAGAAAAATGTAGATGTTATAGACGGTGTTTTAGAATTTGAAAATCAGCGGTTTATAGCTTCTACAGTTCCTATTAGTCGAATAGGCTGCAGTCTTGTGGGCATTTCTCCATTAACAACTTTTATGGCGGATAATGGTGACTATAGAACCATGATTTTAGTTGTAATTGCTATATCTTTAATCTTATTTGGCACAATTATACATTTGGTTGCCAATCGTCTTACAAAAAGATTGAAAATATTGGTCAAGGCCCTTAAGTCTATGAGAAATGATAATATAAATGTAAAAATTCCAGTAGTTAGTCATGATGAAATTGGAGAGTTAGCAGTAAGTTTTAATCTAATGACTGACAGAATTTATGAGTTGATAGAGAGGGTATATAAGGCCCAAATCATGGAAAAAGAATATGAACTCAAAGCACTGGAAGCCCATATAAATCCTCATTTTTTATATAATTCCTTATCTACTATATCATGGATGGCCAGAAAGATTAATGCTGAAAATATTGATAATATGGCATTTCTTCTTTCTAAATTCTATCGGCTTGTTCTTAGCAAAGGCAATTCTGTTATTACAGTTCAGGATGAAATAAATCATTTGAAAGCGTATGTGGAAATTGAAAGAACAAGATTTGGAGATTCGTTCCAGGTAATATATGATGTTGATCCAGAAAGCCTTGACTGTAAGATGATAAAAATCATTCTTCAGCCGATAGTGGAAAATTCCATCAAACACGGATTAGCAGCAAAAGATTACAGGGGTACTATCATTGTAAGAGTGAAGCAGGATAGGGAGTATCTATATCTTACTGTAATTGATGATGGTATAGGTATGGATAGCCAAGTATTAGAAAGCCTTAATAGGGGAGAGGATTTAATCAATAGTGAAAGTGGCTATGGTATTCGAAATATACGAGAGCGCATAAAGGCAGTATATGGGGAAAAAGGCCAGATTAATATATTTAGCAGACCTGGGGTAGGCTGCACAGTTAATATTACAATACCCAAGACTGTAAAGTTTCTTAATTTATGATATAAAAGTAGATTTTTATAATTGATAGGTTGAAAGAGTATATCTTATAATTATCTTAGAATAAGATAAAGTTCTATAAAAAAGGTGTGATGCAATGAATCAAAGAACAATGATTACAACAAACATCACAGTCAAAAAGAAAAGCCCCCTTTTGAAAGTTTTTTGGGAACAACGTTATTTGATGCTTTTGGTGTTACCTGTTGTACTCTGGATGCTGATATTTAATTACCTGCCTATGTTAGGTCTCGTTATTGCTTTTAAGGAATACAACCCTTTTCTAGGACCTTTAGAAGGTTTTTTGAAAAGTCCATGGGTGGGAATGGCAAACTTTGTGGAAGCATTTTCTGATAAATACTTTCTTTTTTCTCTAAGGAATACCATTTATTATAGTGTGCTGAACCTTGTTGTAGGATTCCCAATCCCCATTATTTTTGCTATTTTATTAAACGAAATAGTGAAGATTCGATTCAAAAGATTTGTTCAAACAGTAAGCTATTTGCCTCATTTTATTTCATGGGTATTTGTTATAGGTTTTATACATGTACTTCTAGCTGTAGATAATGGATTGTTAAATGGATTATTGATGGATTTTGGTATAACAAAGGAGGCAATACCATTTCTGGCTAGACCCAAATATGTGCCGGCTATAGTTATCATATCACAGGTTTGGAAATCATTTGGCTGGAACTCTATTATATATATAGCGGCAATTACAAATATAGATCCTACATTATACGAGGCAGCTACTGTAGATGGTGCGAAAAGGTTTGCCCGAATATGGTATATTACTTTACCATCTATAAAGCCAACTATCGTTATTTTATTAATATTCAATATAGCGGGCATGATTAGCCCTAATTTCGGTTTGTTTGAGCAAATGTATTTATTATCAAATGCAATGATTCAGGATGCAACGGAGATTGTCGATACTTATACCTATAAAATGGGTATCGTTCTTTCCAGATATTCCTATGCTACTGCAGTAGGTTTGTTTAGGTCAGTGGCGTCAATAATTCTGTTAACAGGAGCAAATTTTGCGTCAAAGAGATTGACCGGAGAAAGTTTGTTCTGAGGAGGTAAATGATGCAAAGAATTCGAAAATCTGCTGGAGATCATGCTTTTGATATATTCAATATGATAATAATGGGTATTGTCATATTAATAACTCTATATCCTTTTTATTACGTAATTGTATCCTCATTAAATGATCCAATTGATCTGCTTAAAGGTCCCGTATATTTATATCCAAGAAAATTTTCCCTTGCTAATTATATTTATGTGCTACAGGATGAGAGCATATTAAAAGCCGCATTTATTACCGTATCCAGAACCATTATTGGTAGCATTAGCGCGGTATTGTTTACAGCAGCATTTGCATATGGTATTTCAAAACCAAGGTTGTTAGGACGCAAGTTTTTTACTGGAATGGCATTGGTAACTATGTATTTCAGTGGTGGACTGATTCCCACCTATCTTCTCATTGCACATGGGCTTAAGTTACAAGGAAAATTTCTAGTTTTTATCATTCCTAATCTATTCAATGCTTTTAACGCTTTTATTATGTTATCCTTTTTTAGAAGTATTTCACCCGAAATAGAAGAATCAGGCAGAATTGATGGAGCAAATGATGTTGTGATCTTTGCAAAATTGATTCTCCCTATATCCTTGCCTATACTGGCTACCATTACACTGTTTAATGGTGTATTTCATTGGAATTCATGGTTTGATGCCCTGCTGTATGGAGGAAGGAAGCTGGAAACTCTACAGCAATATCTGGTGAAATCAATCCAATCTACCCAGATTAGCGGAACCGCATCGGAGTTCGTATCAACAATAGGGGTAAGCACCACGTCTGTAAGGTATACTACCATGGTAATTACTGCATTTCCCATTGTTGTAGCCTATCCGTTTTTACAAAGATATTTTGTTAAAGGCATAATGATAGGCTCTCTTAAAGGATAAAAAAGTTTTATTCCGGTGCCAACAACCGGATAAAACATAAAATATTAAAAGGAGGAAAGGAGCATGATTAAAAGGTATTACAGGCTGTTTGCCGTGATACTGGCGCTATTAATACTTACATCTATGGCCCTAATAGGCTGCAGTAAAGGCGACGCCAACAATGCTGTAAAAGATGAGAATCAACAAGCTGAGCCAGTGGACAAAAAGGATAATGACTCTTCATCAGATGAGAATGCTGGCGGGGATGAATCAGACTCAGAGTTGGCTTCCTGGCAAAAGGATACCTCCCCATTTGAATTTGACATTTACTTTTTTGGAACTTGGGGAACTCAATATCCGTGGCGTGGAGCACTTGTAGAAAAGTATATAACTGAAGACACAGGTGTAACTCCCAACATTATTATCCCAACAGGAAACGAACAGGAATACCTAAATGTTATGATTGCATCTGATGATCTTCCCGATGCAATGGTGCTTGAATGGTATGCACCTGAAACCACAAGACTTATTTAATCCGGAAAAATCTACTCTATTAATGAACTAGCCGAGGAACATGCACCAGATTTAATGGATATGATTTCAGATGAAGTAATCAATTATCATAGTCATACAGACGGAAAACTGTATTACCTACCATCCTTTTTCTCTACTGCTGAAGAGTATGAGGAAGCTATTGAGAAGCATGGAGCTAGATCATTATTTATTCAAAAAGGAATTTTCGAGGCTCTGGGGAAACCATCTGTAGATACTACAGAAAAACTGGTACAACTACTTAAGGATATAAAGGCACAATTCCCTGATGTAAAACCATTTGCAATAGAACCTCCTATAGATGTTAACCAATGGGGTTTATCCGGCAACTTGACTTTTCAATATTACTTTAACGGCATTTTTGCTCCAGAAACCTATGGAAGAGACCAGTATCTTGAGGACGGTAAAATTAAACTGATTTTTGAAAATCCCAATTACATTGAAGCTGTAAGGTATTTAAATCGATTATATAAAGAAGGGCTTATCAGTGTTGATACCTTGATGATGAAACACGAGGTTTATGGAGAATCAGTAGAGGCTGCACAATGGGGGGTTGCAGCTAGATTTCCTATTGATATCTGGAAAAATCATAATCCCAAGATTATGCAGCTGACTAATGATGAAGGCAAGACATATATACCTCTGGAGTTTCAAAAGCATAATGGCAAGGAACCACAATTCGCAGGCGGAAGAGGTGCTGGTTGGGTAGCTTCTATGGTAACCAAAAAAGCTAAAGATCCAGGCCGCATAATTAGATATTTCCAATATTGCTGGAGTGACCAGGGTCAGTTGACCAATCTCTTTGGTAGAGAAGGGGAAACCTACGATATGGTGGATGGCATGCCCAGATATAAACCAGAAATATTGGAAGAACTTGAAAAGGATCCAACAGCTCTTGAAGAAAAGTACGGTTTTGAGCAAAGACTACTGATGTGGAGATCTAAGTGGGCAGGTCTTCAAAAGGTTGCATTGGCACCACAGTCCTATACTGATTATCTATTAGATGTGGGCAAGTATGGAGTGGATGTATGGGAGTTAGGACTTGATAATCTGGATCCTGATCCAGACTCCAATGAAGGTGTGGCCTATGCAAAGATAAAGAATATCTGGAATAAATACCTGGGACAAATGATTCTTGCAGAAAATGATGAAGAATTTGATGCTTCATATGAGGCAGCAATGAAGGAAATTGAGGAAGCAGGCCTTGAGCAGGTAAGAGCGGTAATGCAAGAGAATCATAAAAAGGATTTAGAAAAAAAGGTAAGTAAGGCAAGTTAAAGAATAAGCTAGTATATAGGATATAATCAAATGAGGTTGTTTATAAAAGCAACCTCATTTGATTAATTTTTCATTTGATTAATTTTACAAATAGGGTGTGAAGTATGATAGAATTATTATTAATTGGTTATTATAGTAAATTATATTTAGGGGGTAATGTCCATGGAACATCCTTTTCACCTTCGTTATAACAATCAGGCAGATAGATGGTTTGATGCACTACCGTTAGGCAATGGCAGACTTGGGGCTATGGTATATGGGCATACAAATATAGAGAGGATTCAACTGAACGATGATTCCCTTTGGTATGGCTCATTTGCAGATCGCAATAACCCCTCCCTTAAGGAGAAACTACCAGAAATAAGAAGTTTAATTCTTTCAGGAGATATCCCACGTGCAGAGGAGATTATACTGCAGAATATGGTTGGTACACCTAGTGGTATGCGTCATTATACTATGCTGGGTGAACTGGATATTGCTCTAAATCAGCGCTTACCATTTGAAGACGGATGGATGCCAAATAGTATAGGAGCTCAGGATTATTACTGTGATTTAGACCTTATGACAGGGATACTCAATATAAGCCATACTAAGGATGGGGTTAGGTATCATCGGGAAATGTTCATTAGTTATCCTGCCCAGGTAATGTGCATTCGTTATACCAGTGAAACTCCCGGAGCAATAAATTTAGATGTTATGTTAAACCGCACTGTTATATCAGATGCGGCAGTAATGGATGACCGAAGACCTGGAAGACAAGTAAGTGGTGGCGGTTGGGCTGCTCCTTTTGCAGATTCAATCAGAACAGTGGATGATAATACCATACTATTAAGAGGGCATGAAGCTGAAATTGAGTTTGCTGCAGCAGTGCGTGTGGAATGTGATGGAGAACTGGTAAATCCTGTTTCGCAATTGCTAGCACGCAATTGCAGTGAAGTGGTATTGTACCTGACATCCTCAACTTCTAATCGTACTGATGAGCCTGTCAAGGAGATCTTTAGGTTCTTAGATGAAGCACAGAAAAAAGGGTACGAATCATTAAAGCAAGAACATATTAGAGATTTTTATGCTCTCATGAGCAGATGTACATTGGATTTAGGCCCAGCTCCAGTAAAAACTACTGACCAAAGAATTTTAGAAGTTAGCAAGGGTGAACATGATCCTGCTTTAGCGGCATTGTATTTTCAATTTGGACGCTATCTTATTGTTTCCGGTGGCAGAGAAAACAGTGCAGCTCTTAATTTGCAAGGGATATGGAATGCTGAATTTTCACCCATGTGGGATAGTAAATATACTATTAATATCAATCTGCAGATGAATTACTGGCCTGTTGAAGTATGTAATCTTTCCCAGCTTCATATGCCTCTTATGGACTTGCTGGAGAAGATGCATGAAAAAGGCAGGGAGACAGCCCGAGTAATGTATGGCATGCGTGGAATGGTCTGCCATCATAATACGGATTATTATGGAGATTGTGCTCCACAGGACAGGTATATGGCGTCAACGCCCTGGGTAACTGGTGGAGCCTGGCTTGGTTTGCATGTATGGGAACACTATCTATATACAAAAGACATAGATATTCTGCGTAGGATGTACCCAATTTTGAAGGATATGGCGCTGTTTTATGAGGATTTTCTAATAGAAGTAGACGGAAAACTGGTTACATGCCCGTCAGTGTCTCCGGAAAACAGATATATCCTGCCAGATGGACATAATACACCTATTTGTGTAGGACCTGCTATGGACAATCAAATATTACGAGAATTCTTTGCTGCATTAATCGAGATTCAAAGAATTTTGGATGTAGATCATGAATTCTCTGAAACCCTTGCAGATATGGCATCACGACTGCCTCAGGATAAAGTTGGGTCCAAAGGTCAACTGCTGGAATGGGATAAGGAATACCCTGAGCTTACACCTGGAATGAGCCATATATCCCATTTGTTTGCCTGTTATCCTGGCAAGAGTATAAACTGGAAGGATACTCCAGAATTAATGAAAGCAGTAAGGAAATCTCTAGAGCTGAGAGTGGCTCATGGTGCTGGAGAAAGGGGCTGGCCTTTAGCATGGTTTATAAATATATACGCACGTCTATTAGACGGTGATATGACAGATAAAGGCATTAGAAAAATGCTGGTAAACTCTACTTCCCGCAGCCTGCTCAATGCTAGCAGAGTGTTTCAGATTGACGGCAATCTGGGAGCTACAGCAGGGATAGCAGAGTGTCTATTGCAAAGCCATATTGCACTTCATTTTCTACCTGCTCTACCCACTTCATGGAAAGAAGGGTCTGTTACAGGCCTGTGTACTCGTGGTGGGCATGAGGTGGATATTAGGTGGAAGGATAGCAAACTTACAGAAGCTGTTATTCGACCAAAATTCCATGGTCCAGTCCAAGTGGTTGGGGAGACCATGAAGGTTATAAGTGATGATATGGAAGTTGTTACCCAAAAGACTCATATTGGTTTCTCCTTCTATGCTGAAGGAGGTAAAACTTACAGGCTTATACCCTATTAATAATTATACTGGGTTAAAAATAATAAACATTTCATGAAATTAAAATAAAAAAAGAGGGAGTTATTATGACTAATTATCAGATAGAGTTAACACCATTCAAACATAAATACAAAGCCATGCCTTTAGAGAAAAGAAAGAATATATTGCCGGAGAGAAATGTGTGCAGTCTGGCACCATCTGAAGATTATGCTGACTGTATTAGTACGGGTAATGGATACCAGAGAATAGATGTTCTAGGTGATCCTTACAATGAAGAGCTAGCCTTTTGGCAAGAAACCTTGTATGCACCCCAGTGGGCTAAGACACCAGAACCTCCTGATCTAACGGGGGTTATGCCCAAAGTTCGTAAGCTGCTGTTAGAAGGAAAGCTAGCGGAAGCAGGAGAAGTGGTGCATCAGGCTCAGCTAGATGCTGGATTTGGACCTCTTTTTGGCAAATGGAATGATAATATTGTTCCACCGTCCAGCCTGCGACTCCACAGGGCTTTTTGGCTGAGTATTAAGCAGCAGGAGTTCAGCCAGACCCAGAATTATTTACGCTGGTTAGATATACTAAACGGTAAAGTCACTGTTCAATGGGAAAACCAGGAAGGAGCTTTTGCCCGTGAAGTATTTGCAGCATATAAGGGAGACGTAGTTGTACAGCGGCTTACAGCGCCAAAGGGTAAATTGAATGCAGATATTACCATTATATTACCCCATGAGAAAAAGACTGAATTATATGGATATGGAAATTTAACCAATAGTGAGGGATGTTCCTATGAACTTGACATAACCCATGAGCTTATAACCCTCAAATGGGCTTACAATCCTGAATACGGACAAAAGGGATATGTCTCGGTGCTTCGCTTTATAAAAAAGGGAGGTAAGTCTGAAAGAATAAACAAGGGTATTCGAATATCTGGGGCTGATAGCCTTATCATACTTTCTAAGACGGTTAAGTTTGAAGAAGACTTTGACTTCCAGTGTGCAGAGCCAATAGTGGATCAAGTTCTGGCTATGGATCCTGATTTCCATAGGTTACTCAGCTATAATCAGGAATATATAGGCTCGCGAATGAAACGCTCTAGGCTATGCACTGGAAACAAGGAAGACTTGGCACTTTCGGCTGAAGAACTGCTAATTCGTGCCTGCACTGACAAGCAGATTGATCCCATGCTAATGGATAAGCTCTATGACATGGGCAGGTTTTATCAAATAATGGATACAGGCAATATTCCACCTATGTGGGGTCAGCATAATATTAATACAAACCTTCAAGTTTGTGCTGGCAACAACACAGGTTTGTTCGATGAAATGGATGTCTACTTTAAATACTATGAGAGTAAATTCGATGATTTTCGTATCAATGCTCGGAAGTTATATGGTGCCAGGGGACTGCTGTGTAGTGTCCATTGTGACTATGATTCAGGGTTGTTTTACCATTTTTCTAAAACCTATCCCCATTATTGCTGGACAGGTTGTCTTGGTTGGATTTATAATGAGTTTTGGGGTTATTGGCTGGTCACTGGTGATAAGGAATTTCTCAGGAATCGTGTAGTACCAGCCCTCAAAGAAATTGCCTTGTTCTTTGAGGATTATGCTTGTGACCGCGGTCCCGATGGTCGCGTAATCTTTTATCCATCCTTTTCACCAGAGAATCCCACACCAAACCCAGATTATATGACAGTTACCTGCAAAGATATAAGTCCCACTCGAATCAACTCCGTCATGGACATTGCTATTTGCCGTGAGGTGCTTGACAACCTTATCACAGCCTGTCAAATCCTTGGTATCGAATCTGAGAATATTCCCCATTGGGAGGCTCAGCGTGACTCCCTTCCCGCTTATTTGCTGGATGAGTACGGAGGTCTAAAAGAATGGGCATGGCCTACCATAGAAGAAAACTACAACCATCGCCATGTATCCCATCATTATGACGTATGGCCTGGTCGGGCTGTAACCCCGGAAAGACAGCCAGAGCTTGCCAAGGCAATCAAAATTTCTAACCGGATGCGTGGACAGCAGGATGACTCAGCCCACGGTATAATTCACCGCTGTTTTACAGCAATTCGCCTTAAGGATGTGGAGGAGGCTGTACAGAATTTATCCCAGCTAGTTAACCACGGGTTTATAACAAGGGGATTGCAAACAAGGCATTTTCCTTACCGTGGTCAGTTCCCGGATCTCCAAGGAGCCATGCCTGCTATACTGCTGGAGATGTGTGTCTTCTCTGAACCAGGCACCATTGAATTCTTGCCTGCTATTCCAGAATCTCTAGGGAAAGGTAGTATAGAAGGTATTTGGCTTTATACATGGGCAAAGCTAGAGCGTATGGATTGGAGTCAGGAAAAGCTCACATGCACACTGGTGTCCAATAAAGATCAGACTATAACTCTCCGTTGCCGTAGAAATATCAAATCCTTTAAGGTTAATGGTTCAGAAATGAAAGTCAATGGGGATCATATAGAATATGATTTCAAAGCCGGGGAAGAAATCCAGGTTGAGATAGCTTATTAAAGTCGTTAATGAAACATTTTATGGGATAGTTCTGTTCTAATATTCCTGAATTACAATACTCATTACAACATCTTTTAAGAACCACATTTAACTATCTATTGTCTTTTGTCAAGGCAAGGGTAGGGGTTTTTAGAAAATACTACCCGACCTTGACAAAAGATTTTGAATTATCCTTTCATCATGCAGCATTTCTTGATACTAAAGGGCAATTATATAAAAGTAGTGGATGAGTCTGGAATATCCTTTCGTAATCGCATTTCACCTGGGGTAATACCATGTATTTTTTTGAAGTTTCGTATAAATACGATACTGCTGGTATATCCCACTTTTTCAGCAATTTCGCTAATTGCAAGATTGGTATTCATTATGTATTGCAAAGATTTGTTGATGCGCTGTTCTCGTAAATATTCCGTAAAGTTGACACCCACATATTCTTTAAGAAAGCGGGAGATATAGGAAGGTGTAAAATGAAATACGCTTGCAATTGTAGATAAGGATAAATCAGGGTTATGATAGTTTTGATTAATGTATTCCAAAATGTCCTTCCTTAGTTTCTCATGATACTCGTCTCGTTTTTCAGCTGTTTTATCACATAGAACATCCAAAATATCATACAGAGTCTTCTCCATATCATCGATATTTTCACAACTGGTTAATAGAGATGCAGGATCTTTATCAAAGGCATCCCAACTGTCGATACCTACCTCGTGAACAATCTTTAGTGCAGTACTCATGATGTCGAAGAATAAGCATCTAGCTAGTGGCAGAGGTAATGTGGTTTTAGTGTAGTTTATATTTATAATGGAGTGGATGGTTTCTCGCACTTTTGCCTTGTTTCCATTTTTGACGTAGTTGATTAATCGCATTTCTTCTTCAAAGGGATAGTAGTATTTATATGTGGAAATATTGATATCGTCGTAGTATTGGATACTTCCCCTAGTGTTGTAGTGACAGTATTCATAGGCAAGTTGAGCTTCATTATGTGCTTCGTGAATTTCCTCTAATGTTTGCCTTATGGTACTGACACCACATGTGAGATGTATGGCCAGATTTTTTGACACATATTCCACGGATTGGGACAATACGTATATAAGAGTCTCAGGAAATTCATCATCCATATCCGAATTTATCAGTATAGTGAATGTATCTAATCCAAAGTCGCAAATATATATATTACAGATTTTTTGAAGCATTTCACTTAAAATATTTATTGCAGCAAACTTGGCAAGATGTGGCTCTAGTTTAAGTTCCATACCTTTTTCAACTTCCAACCCTACAATGATAACTAAAAAATGTGCTTTGTTTAGATTTAAGCCAGATATCTCCATTATAGAATCAAATTGTTCAATATCTAGATTATTGCCTTGCAGTAGTTTAGAAATTAATCCATTTTGCAATAAAGGGAGATAATCCTGCATTGTTTTACGAATATAATGAGTTTCACTCAAAGCAGCTAATGTGGTTTGTGCGATAAAATCCAATTCATTATTATAGTTGGTTATATCATGATTTGAATAGTTTTGTAGTTGCTTGACTAGATTGTTGATTGGTTTGGTATTCTTTTTTGCAAATAGAACGGAAAGCATAAATCCTGCTATCATCATAATGGCTGCCCAGAAGATGGTGTAAAGTCTCATTTGATTTATTTCTTTCATATAGACTGAATTAGGTACGGCCGATACATATGTAAATTTGTTGTTGTAAGATGAGAGCGTGGTAAGGATTATATCAATACTATCGACATTCTTTATATTATTGTCAGAATTCTGCTTGACCATTTCTATCATATTAGGCGTAATGAGTTCTTTGTTACCTACAGAAAGAATAATTTCATTTTTATTATCTAGTATAAATGCGGCACCTGCTCCGTTCATTGTACTTTCCCATAAAATATTTTCAAAAGCATTAGCGTCGATTATTAGTCCTATAGATCCATGCTTTGTTCGACCAGAACCAAGGGGTAGTGTGTTTAAAAAGGATCCTTACCCTCTGGGGGAGAATTGTGGCTAAATTCACTTATAGATTGGGCAGATCTAGTAGTAGCTGAAGGTTTTATAGAGCCTCATTTTTTTGCTGGTTTCTCTGGTGGTAGAAAAAGTATTCTTCCTGGTATTGCATATGCTGAAACAGTGCTTGCCAATCACTGTTCCGAATTTATAGCTAATCAATATGCTACTACAGGGAATATGGTAAATAACCCTATTAATCAAGATATGATCTACGCTTCACAAAAGGCAGGTTTGAAATTTATACTGAATGTTGTACTGGATTCGAATAAAAAAATAATAGGTGCTTTTGCAGGTGATCCAGAGAAGGCTCATCAAGTTGGTTGTGATTTTGTCAAGCAGCTTGCTCAGGTTAAGGCAGTACCTGCCCCTATTGTCATAACATCAAATGGAGGTTATCCTTTAGACCAAAACATATATCAAGCTGTTAAAGGAATGACAGCAGCAGAAGCCTGTGTAGAACAAGGCGGGGCAATTGTTATAGTGGCCTCCTGTATAGATAGGCATGGTGGAGATAGATTTTATGAGTGGTTTGCAAATGCCACCTCTCCTGTACATGTAATGAATAAAATTCTGGCTATACCTAGAAATCAAACATTACCAGACCAATGGCAGGCTCAAATATTATCCCGTGTATTACAAAAATGTACAGTTATTTTAGTAACAGATATGTGTCCTCCAGAGTTAATAGAAAACATGCATATGACACATGCTTACACTTTAGAAGAAGGAATTAAAAAAGCAGAACTAATAACCAGCCCTAACGCAGATATAACAGTAATACCGGATGGAGTAGGAGTAATTATAAGACAATAGAATAGAAGGATTGATTATTGGAATGGTGGCCTCAATCAGGTTGTAGATGCTTTACTATGGGAAGCAGGATATAAAGGTCTAGAAAACAAAGTTTATTAATCTACTTGCAAGACCTTCCATCCTGCTTCTTTCTTTTATTAGATGAATCAATAATTTCTATAAATGAATTCAAATATGAGAAATGTTGGGATTAAGATAGTTTTTTAAAAAGCCTTAGTGTATAATACTTGTAGATATAAAGGGACAAGAGGGTTGTACCAACATTATCCTTAATAGGATGATACTAAATAAAAAACAGGGAGGTTGTTTTTCATGGCAACTGGAAAAAAATTTTTACCTTCTTTTGAGTCATTAAGGGAATATGAATGCCCGGATTGGTTCAGGGATGCCAAGTTTGGGATATGGAGCCATTGGGGCCCCCAAAGCGTACCCATGGCGGGTGATTGGTATGCTAGGCAGATGTATATTCAGGGAAGCCCTCAGTATAACTATCATGTAAGACATTATGGACATCCGTCTAAGTTTGGCTATAAGGATATTTGTGCCTTATGGAAAGCAGAAAATTTCCATCCTCAAGAGCTGATGAGCTTATATAAAAAGGCTGGTGCCAGGTATTTTGTTGCTCAAGCTATGCATCATGACCATTTTTTTAACTTTCCGTCAAAATATAATAGATTTAACTCTATGAATATAGGGCCTAAGAAAGATATATGTGGTTTATGGAAAGCAACAGCAGAAAAGGAAGGCCTGCCTTTTGGGTTAACGGAGCATCTAGGCGCAACCTTTTCATGGTGGAAGGTTAATAAATGGTGTGATACATATGGCCCCTATGCTGGAGTACCTTATGATGGCAATGATCCTGAATATAGGGATTTTTACTTGGATAATTATGAACATGTTAATGGACAGGAAAGGGATGTTGAGCCAAGGCCATGGTATACAACAAACAAGAAATTTCGGGATTACTGGCTGAAGGTTATGATAGAATTAATTGATTTATACAAACCTGATTTGCTTTATTCTGACGGCGCCCTTCCCTTCGGAACCATTCATGAGAGTGATGATAAGGATGAGAACTTTATCAATGGCCTTAAAGCAGTAGCTTATTTATATAACACTTCGATAGAAAAGTACGGTGAAAACCGGGCTGTATACAATCAGAAGGATAGACGACCTGAGATTTACCGGATAGGTGTACTGGATATAGAGAAGAGCCAGTTGCCTGGAATAAATCCTGAGCCCTGGCAGACGGATACATGCATAGGAAATTGGTTTTATGATGCCAGACAGGAGTTTAAAAAACCTGGACATATAATTGAAATGCTTGTGGATATTATATCCAAAAATGGCACAATGCTTCTAAATGTATTGCAAAGACCTGATGGTACTATTGATGATGAAACTGTATACATACTAGAGGAACTAGCTTCTTGGTTTAAGGTATGTGGAGAAGCTGTTTATGGTACACGTCCATGGCGTGCTTTTGGAGAAGGGGTATCTCGTGTGCTAATTAGCGGCTTTAGGGAAGATAAGGTAGAATGGAACAGCTCTGATTTCCGTTTTACAACAAAAGGTAGGACCTTGTACGCATTTATGATGAAAGCACCAGAAAACAGAGTAGCAGTGATAAAGAGTCTGACTGAGCAGGACAAGGTTGCATCTGTCAGGTTACTAGGGGGAGATAAGCTTCCATTTGTTCAAAGTTTCGGCATACTTACAGTCAAGTTACCCCAAAACCTTCCTACTCCTTATACAAACTGTATTGCCATAGAGTTTCAGTAATCATTAGTTTGTTTTTAGTCAGAAGAATTGTAGAAGCTAATGGATAAAGAGAAACTCTAAAATATAAAAAAGTATAAAAATATGTAAAGTCGTAGAAAGGAAGAGCTTAATGTTAGAAATATTCAATGGTTTTCATAGAAAGGCAGATTATCAAAATCAGTACATAACTCAAATAAATCGTGCTCCGGCTCATTTTCCATGGGGAGCATATGAAAGCATTCATCAGGCCAGATTGGGGGAAACTTCAAAATATATTCTATCCCTTGATGGTCAATGGGATTTCTCATTTGTGGAAAGGCCAGTGGATTTGCCCCAAAAAATTAATGACCTTCATAAATTAAAGTGGGGCAAAATACAAGTACCTGGAAATTGGGAGTTGCAAGGCTATGGTAAACCAGTTTATGTAAACACTCCCTATCCATTCAAGAATAGGACAGGACAGGATTATTTGCTTAAGACAAGCTATAAAGAGGATCAGGATATCTACAAAAAGTATAATCCTCCCTTTATCCCAGAGGAGAATGCTTGTGGCATTTATCGAAGAACATTTACATTACCGGAACATTTTAATGACAAGTGTGTATTTATTAACTTCAAAGGCGTGGAGTCTGCCTACTACCTTTGGATCAATGATCACCCTGTAGGGTATTCTCAGGATAGCAAGTTGCCTTCAGAATTTGAGATAACCCAGTATCTGGTGCCTGGTGAAAATACAATAACCCTCATAGTGCTCAGATTTTGTGACGGAACATGGCTAGAAGATCAAGACTATTTTCATTTATCCGGCATATTTAGATCTGTGTATCTCATAGCAAAGCCAAGGCTTCGAATCCAAGACTTTAAGATAGATGCCGAACCAGATGGCAAAGATGGAGGAATAATAAAGGCACGATGCTTTGTCAATAGAACTGAGGGTTTTGCAGATTCTTGTATACGTCTTTCCCTCTACGATAGACAGGGCAGGCTTTTAATAGAATCTACCAAACCAGTTGATACTGTCACTCCTATTATACCAACAGGTCATGAATGGAGATTTAAGGGGATGCGCCCCATTAGTGAGTCTGCATTCTTTGAGCTTAAAGTAGATAATGTACTGCCTTGGAGTTTTGATAAGCCAAACTTATATAGAGTAGTGTTTACTTTAATAGATGGAGAGGGTCAAGAAAGGGATTATGAAGCTTGTAATGTAGGATTTAGAAAGATATCCATTGAAAATAATGTTATCAAACTAAATGGTAAGCGCGTTATATTTAGGGGAGTAAACAGGCATGAACATTTTTGGCTTACAGGACGCACTGTAAGCAGGGAGCAAATGATAGCAGAGATTAAATTGATGAAAAAGCTAAACTTTAACGCTGTTAGAACCAGCCATTACCCTGATGACCCTATATGGTATGACCTATGTGATAAATATGGCCTTATGGTAGTTTGTGAAACTAATATAGAGACCCATGGGGTAGGAGGAAGTATTGCCAATAATCCTGAGTGGGCAGAGTCCATGCTAGAACGGGCAAGGCGTATGGTGATAATTTATAAAAACCATCCTTCCATAGTTTCCTGGTCTTTGGGGAACGAGTCTGGATATGGGCCTGCACATGCTGCCATGGCCAATTGGATTAGGGAGTATGATAATACAAGGCTGGTTCAATATGAGAACAATAACCCTGGCCCCATTGCCAGTGATTTAAGAGGAACTATGTATCCTCCATTGGAGTTTCTTAATGGAATGATAGCAGATAACGAGGACAGGCGGCCCATAGTGTTGGTTGAATATGCATATCATATAGCCAATTCTGGCGGCCATCTTGAGAAATTTAATTATCTTGTTGAGAAACATGAGATATTTCAAGGTGGTTTTGTGTGGGATTGGCAGGATAAATGTCTGGTAGCAGTTAATGAAAAAGGTGAAAGTTTCTTTGGATTTGGTGGTGATTGGGATGAAGATTTAACAGACTGGCTACATCCTCATTATATGTGTGCAAATGGCTTTGTGCTATCCGATCTTACCCCCAAACCAAGTGCTCTGGAGTTAAAGCAGGCTCAAGCACCTATTATCATAGAAGCGGTGGACAAGAATAAAGGTGAGTTTATAATAAAAAATCGTACCCATGATATAGGATTTGATGAGCTGGCCCTGGAATATGAGATTTTAGTATATGGAAAGAAAGTTGAAGAAGGTCACATTCATTTGCCTGTTATCCATGAAGGATTCCGGCTAGAAGATAGTCAGGACTTAAGCTTTAACCTTGATCTCTCTTCTGTTAAAGATAAGCTCCATGAGGTCTATGTAAACATTAGGGTAAAGACTGCTGTAGATTACCTTTGGGCAGAAAAAGGGCATGAGATAGCACTATATCAGTTTGAAATAAAGGGACCAGCACCTTCAATGCCAAAACTGTTTGCCTCTGGATCAGGTCTTAGTATAGAGCGACAAGGGAACTTATTGGTAATAAAGGGTGAAGACTTTAAGGTAATCTTTGATTGTCAAGATAACCTTCTCCTAAGTTATGAACGAAAGGGTAAGGAGTATCTTATAAATAGTGGACTAGAAAACTTCAGTAGAGGCAGGACTGGCCTTCATTTAGAGGATAAATGGTGGGGAGAGGCCAATGGGTTGTGGGTTTCTTTTGTGCCAGGCAAGCTACATCGCCAGCCTATGGATATGGATTATGGTATTAGCTGCAAGGAGGGCAATGCCCATGTTTTATTTACCAACAAGATTACAGGGGATAAGGGAGAGATATATAGTCAGGTAAGCTATACTATCTATAAAGATGGAGATATAACAGTTAGTGCAGCCATGGATATAGACAGTAGCTTTGTCCATGTGCCAAGGGTAGGACTTAGCTTTGTGGCACCTAAAGGATTTGAGAACTTACATTGGTATGGCAGAGGTCCAGGAGAGAGCTACTGTGATAGAAAGCTGTCTGCTCCCGTAGGAGAGTATAGGTCTACTGTTGAAGAGACTCATTTCCCCTTTGTACCTGTTAGCCACAACGGCAGCCATGTTGATACCAGATGGTTTACCTTAAACGATGATGATGGTAATAGTATTACCATAAGTGGTCCTCTCTTTACCTTTGATGTCCATCACAATACTGTGGAGGATTACTGGAAAGCTAGTCATGAGCATGAGCTAATTCGCCGGGATGAGATTTATATTAATATTGATGGTGCCATGGCGGGGATAGGTGGGGATATGGCTTGGTCCACGGATTTTGATGATAAACACAAGGTGTTTGCTGGAAAACATCATTTCCAGTTTACCATAAGCTTTAAATAAGTAGCAGGGCCACTTTAAAGGCATTAGTTTGTCTTTGAAGTGGCCTAGTTAATCATAATTGCCCTTGTAATGTTAACACTTTATTCATATTTTTTTTAAAATACTTTGCTATAATATCTAAAGTAGTGATATAATTATTGATATTTAATGTCCTGAAATGCAGAAATGGGGGGAGAATAATTGATAAAAATTGAAAATCTTACAAAGCGGTATGGACAGCATATAGCCGTTGATAATTTAAATTTTACCGTAAATGAGGGGGAAGTAGTAGGATTTCTTGGTCCTAACGGAGCCGGTAAATCCACTACAATGAATATTATCACAGGCTATATTTCCGCAACAGAGGGTACTGTCACAGTGGACGGGTACGATATTTTGGACAATCCTGAGGAAGTAAAAAAGCGCATCGGATATATGCCAGAGCTTCCACCATTATATGTGGATATGACAGTTAAGGAGTATCTTGACTTTGTATTTGAAATTAAAAAAGCAAACACAAAGAACAAAAAACAAGAAATGGAAAGAATTATGGAGCTGGTTAAAATAACCGATGTACAAAATCGACTTATTAAAAACCTATCCAAAGGATATAAGCAAAGAGTAGGATTGGCACAGGCTTTGGTAGGAAATCCACCAGTTCTTATTTTGGATGAACCTACTGTAGGTCTGGATCCTAAGCAAATAATTGAGATCCGAAATCTTATCAAAGATCTGGGAAGAAAACATACCGTCATATTAAGCTCCCATATACTGCCTGAGGTTAGTGCAGTATGTGAGCGGGTCATAATTATAAACAAGGGTAGGATAGTAGCTAGTGACACCCCAGAAAACCTATCTAAGAGATTGGGAGAGAGTAGTAAGCTATCCATAAGAATAGCTGCGAATGAAAAACAAGCCGTAAAGGTTCTCAGGGATGTTCCCGGTATAAAATATGTTGAGGCACAAGGGGTTAAAGAGCCAGATACCGTCGATGTTTGGGTAGAAGCTGAAAAGGATATAGATGTCCGTAGGCCTATCTTCAATGCACTAAGCCGTGCAGGATACCCTATACTTCAGATGAAATCCATGGATCTTACTCTGGAGGAAATCTTCTTACAGGTAACTACTCAGGAAAATGGGGAGGTGTCCTAATATGTTAGCAATATATAAACGTGAATTAAGAGCTTATTTTACTTCATCTACAGGTTTCATATTTATGGGATTTTTCCTATTGCTATCAGGATTCTTTTTTGCTTTGACAAACATATTTGGCGCTAGTTCCAATTACAACTCGGTGTTAGGGAGTATAACCTTTATTTTCCTGATAGTGGTACCTATTTTGACTATGAGACTTATGCCTGATGATAAAAGACTAAGAACTGATCAGCTATTGTATACCAGTCCTCTCAGTATATCTGGAATAGTACTGGGCAAATATTTAGCTGCTGTAACAGTATTTTTGCTAACTTTACTTGTTACTTGCCTATACCCTATTATAATGTCCTTCTTTGGAGATATAGCTGTATGGGAGATAGTAGGAGGATATATAGGATTTTTGTTGCTAGGTTCTTCCTTTATATCTATAGGCTTGTTTGTATCTTCTCTGACGGAAAACCAGGTTATAGCTGCAGTAATAACCTTCAGCGCATTGTTATTTGTATGGCTTCTTGATTGGGTTACTCAGGGACTTCCCACAGATCGTGTTTCCGGTATTGTTTTTGCTGTTATTTTGGCTTTGGCAGCTGGAGCCTTTGTTTATTACAATACGAGAAATATCTATGTAGGAGTTGCTACCACCTTAGTAGGAGTAGCCATAATAGTGGCCGCTTATTTCCTGGCTGACAGATTTTTCTTCGACGGATTTATTGTACGGGTATTTGAATGGTTTTCACTATTAAAACGCTACGATGATTTTCAGATGGGAATACTCAGTTTAAGTTCTATAGTATATTATATTACTTTTTCATCAGCCTTTATTTTCTTAACAGTAAGGGCAATTGAGAAAAAACGATGGAGTTAGGGGGGATTAGGGTGAAAAAGGCAGATACAAAAACTAACAGGAAGAAAATAATGGACTCATTCAAAGATAAAAAGTTTAAATACGGCGGATACGCCACCTTGCTTACAGCTTTTGTTCTGGCTATTTTGGTTGTTATAAATCTGGTGGTGGATCAGATACCCTTTAGGTTAGATCTCACTGAGAACCGTATGTTTTCTCTATCGGATCAGACTGAGAAAATAGTGGAAAACCTGGATCAGGAGATTCGAATAATTGGATTGTATCAGACGGGTAAAGAAAATACCATGTTTGATGAAATACTGCAAAGATATAGAAGAATTAATAAAAATATCTCTATTACCTATATTGATCCTGTAAAAAATCCTACCTTTTCAAGCAAGTACACTAAGGATGGAACTAGCCTTAGAGAAGGCAGCTATATAGTGGAAAGCGACGAAAGGTTTAAGATAATTGATTACTACGATCTATTTAATATAAGAGCTGACCAATATGGTAATACTCGTGCAGAATCCTTAGCCTTAGAGCAGCGAATTACTAATGCTATTCAATATGTAATTGCAGATAAATTGCCTGTAATTTATACCTTAGAAGGGCATATGGAACAGGCTTTGCCTTATGAATTAAGACAACAACTGGAGTTAGAAAACTATGAAATCAAAACCCTATCCCTTCTAACCGAAGAAAGTGTACCATCCGATGCAACCGTATTGATGGTTGTAGCCCCACAAAGGGATATTACTGCTGAAGAGGAACAAAAAATTAGAGAGTATCTTGAAAACCAAGGTCGAGCAATATTCTTAATGGAAATCGTAGAAAACGAGATGCCCAATTTCAGCAGTTTGCTAAAGAGTTATGGAATAGCATTAAATAGGGCTTTGGTAATAGAAGGAGATAGAAATAACTATTTCCAAAATCCTGCATGGATAATTCCCAATATGGAAAGCCATGAGATTATTACCCCTATGAGAAGCAATAAGATGCAGGTGCTGGCAATTGGTGCACAAGGTATTGAAATACTAGATGAAAAGAAAAGGAGCATTGAAGTAAGCCCCTTACTGGTAACTAGTGACAACGCTTGGGGAAGAACAGATCTGTCTTCAACTACTGTTGAGAAAGAAGAAGGGGATTTGGACGGTCCTTTCAATGTTGCAGTGGCTATAGCAGACAAGGAATGGAATGATGAAACTTCAGAATATGATGAGACCAAATTGGTGGTAGTAGGGGATGTAGAGCTTCTAAATCCACAGTTTGCTAGCATAGGAAATTCTGACTTCATCCTTAACTCACTTAATTGGCTGCATGATGAGCAGGAGAGTATATCCATAAGGCCTAAGAGCTTGCTCAGTAGCTATCTGAGAATAAACGCATTCCAGAAATTAGTTATAGCTGGAATTGTTGTAATCCTCATTCCATTGGTTATTCTAGGTGCCGGACTTGTGATGTGGTTGAGGAGGAGACATCTATGAGGAAGACTAGGAATCTTATTGTCTTAGTGGTGGTATTAGGTTTGTTGGCAGGATCTTATTTTTTCCTTGCCAACAGACCTCAAGATGATGAAGAAATACCCCTAAATGAAAAAGTTACTATACTCAAATTTGATAAAAACGATATAGTAAAAATGGAACTTAAATCCATAAAGGGAGAACTTACCTTCCATAGGGTAGAAAAGGAAGTAGAAGAAGAGAAAGATGGGGAGAAACAAAAGGTTAAGAAATCTATGTGGGAAGTAGAGTATCCCTATGAAGTGGAATTAAAACAGATGAATGTTGATGATATAGCCTATACCTTTGCTAGCCTAAGTGCCGAGAGAGTTATCGAAGAGGAAACTCCTGAAGATTTATCTATCTATGGATTAGAGGACCCTCAGGCCGTAGGTAAGGCCACGCTTAAAGATGGCACAGAGAAGATACTTTATTTAGGAAATGAAACCCCGACAGGTAATACCTATTATTTAATGGTAGAAGGAGATCCCAGGGTTTTTGAGGTGTGGATGAACCATGGACAGCATCTTCTCTATACTTTAGCTGATGTAAGAGATAAGAGTTTAACTGAGATAAATACTCCGGAGTTAGCCTATTATATGGTAGATAAAAAGGATGGCAGACCCATGGAGATTAAGGCAAACGAAAAGCAGTCCGAGGACGAAGCACGATTTGGCGTAGGAGCATGGGTAATGGTAAAGCCCTATAATGAACTAATGAGTGTAGATAGTAACGCTTTTGAACAAGTCCTGGGTAGTATTAATAATCTTGCCATTGAAGAATTTGTTGAAGATGGGGTTGAGGATTTAGGAAAGTATGGGTTGGAAGAGCCTTCTTTAGAGCTTATTGTAAAGGATAAAGAGAACACCCTACACCTACTCTTTGGTGATGAATACGACGAGGGTATGATTTATTTCAAGACTGCGGACTCAGATTCTGTTTATGGAATGAAAAAGAGCGGAATTGAATTTACCGATATAAAGGCCTTTGATCTTATCCAAAAGTTTGCTTTTATTGTAAATATTGATGATGTAGACAAGGTGGTAGTGGAGGGCAGAGGCAAGACTCATACCCTAACTTTAAGTCGTGAGACCAAGAAAGCTGAAAACGAGGATGAAGAGGATGAGGTTGTAACCACATATATGGCAAATGGTAAAGAAGTTGATGAAGAGACCTTCAAGAAAGTTTATCAAAGCATTATCGGTATTACGATAGATTCTGAAACTAGCAAGGAACTGGAAGAAAATCCCGAGATTAAAACTACGTTTTATCTAAATAAGGGGCCTAATAGAGAAATTCATGTTAACTATGTGCCCTACGATAATGACTTTTACGCTGTATTTAGAAGCGGAAAGGCAGAGTTTATTGTAAGCAAGGATACAGTTCATAAAATGCTAGATAAAGTAGATCAAATGGCTTCTGATTGATTTACTGGAGGAGTAAAATGTATAGAGGACGGTTTTCTATGATAATGAAGAGGGAATCGTCTTCTATTTTTTTACTATGCTTTAGTTTTGCTTGGTTTTTAGCTTGATATGCTTGATACAAAGACTTGTAATCTTTTTCATTTCATATTATGATATTTTTAGGACTAGGCTAAGAAACTTGCTATAGGCGGTGTTATTATAATGGCGATGCATCAGAAAAATCTATTGGAGCCTGATTTTCCTTTTTCCTTAGGGATTACTGACAATCTAGAGTTTCCCCCTCATTGGCATGAGGAAATAGAGATCGTTTATATGCTTGAGGGCAATATGCAAATAGTACTGAACAACGAGACATATTTATTAGAGCCTAGGGATATATTCATGATAGGTAGAAGGAATGTACATCACTTTGTTTCATCTGATAAACCTAACCATTCGGTAATAATTCAATTTGGCTTATCTTTGTTTGGCCCTTTTTCATCCATTATTCGCGATTGCCAGTTTGTAAGCCCATTATTAGGGGTATCAAAAAAATTGGATACAAATATGAATAGTCAAGTACATGCTGCTTTAGAAGAACAGATACTGGCTATGATTCAGGAAAATGAAGAGAAAAAAGAAGGATATCAAATGGCTTTAAAGGCACGTCTTTTTGATCTTATGGTAATAATGATTAGGCAAGTACCTATGCAGCATTTTTCATCACGAGAGAAAAACATACGAATTAGCCGTTTGAAAAGACTGGATAGGGTATTGAATTACATTGACACAAATTATGATAAAAAATTAACACTTAACGAAGTGTCTGATATAGCAAATTATAGTCCATATCATTTTACAAGGTTTTTTAAGGATACCACAGGCATGACATTTAATGAGTACTTAAATTCCGTGAGAGTAAAAAAGGCTGAGGAGTTCCTTCAGGATGTGGATTTGCCAATAACGGAAGTAGCATATATGTCTGGTTTCAATAGTATTCAAACCTTTAACAGAGTATTTAAAAGAAGCAAAGGTTGCACACCAACTGAATATAGAAGAGGAAAAACAAAAAAAGGAAATAGCAATTAATGATAATCAATGGGCAATCAATGAACAGCTTTAAAAAAACATATAGTATACAATAATAATATATATACTTATCTAAAATAAAAAGGAGGATGTACTATGGCTGAATTTTTCAAAAATATTCCTAAGATAAAATATGAAGGACCATCTAGTGACAATCCGTTGGCATTTAAATTTTATGATCCTGATAGAGTGATTATGGGTAAAACCATGAAAGAGCATTTTAAATTCTCCATGGCATGGTGGCACACCCTATGCGCAGCAGGTACCGATATGTTTGGTGTGGGAACTGCAGATAAAAGCTTTGGCGCAGAAGTTGGTACCATGGAACATGCAAAGGCCAAAGTAGATGCAGGCTTTGAGTTTATGGACAAACTGGGTATTGAGTATTTCTGCTTCCATGATGTGGACTTGGTGCCTGAAGCTGATACAATAGCTGAAACTAATAAACGATTAGATGAGATCACAGATTACATCAAAGAAAAAATGGATGCTACTGGCAAAAAACTTCTTTGGGGTACAGCAAACTTGTTCAGCAACCCAAGATACATGAACGGTGCTGGAAGCACTAACTCAGCAGATGTTTATGCTTTTGCTGCTGCACAGGTTAAGAAGGCCTTAGATTTAACTGTTAAATTAGGCGGTAAAGGCTACGTATTCTGGGGAGGAAGAGAAGGTTACGAAACCTTGCTAAATACAAATATGAAGCTTGAACTGGATAATATAGCAAGGCTTATGAAGATGGCAGTAGACTACGGTCGAAGCATTGGCTTTGATGGAGATTTCTATATTGAACCTAAGCCAAAAGAGCCTACTAAACATCAATATGATTTTGATGCTGCAACAGCAATTGGTTTCCTAAAGGAATACGGACTTGATAAAGACTTTAAGCTAAACATTGAAGCAAATCATGCCACATTAGCAGGACATACTTTCCAACATGAGCTTAGAGTAAGTGCTATACATGGAATGTTAGGCAGCATTGATGCAAACCAGGGCGACTTACTATTAGGTTGGGATACAGATGAGTTCCCCTTCGACGTATATGAAGCAACCATGTGCATGTACGAAGTGCTAAAAGCTGGTGGCTTGAAAAATGGAGGCTTCAACTTTGATGCCAAGAATCGTCGTGCTAGCTATACACCAGAGGATATGTTCTATGGATTTATTCTTGGAATGGACACCTTTGCACTAGGTCTAATCAAGGCTGCTGCCTTAATAGAAGATGGTAGAATTGATAAGTTTGTAGAAGACAGATATGCAAGCTTTAATAGCGGTATTGGAGCAAAAATAGTGAAAGGTGAAACAAATCTGGTTGAATTGGCAGAGTATGCAGAAAAATTAGGTGCACCTGAGCTACCCAGTTCTGGCAGACAGGAGTATCTACAGAGCATTATAAACAGCATACTCTTTGGCTAAAATTAGAGAGTAATTGGGATATAGATTATTTGGGGGGATTCTATGTATTTTATTGGAATAGACCTTGGTACATCAGCAGTAAAATTACTGCTGATGGACCAGGATGGAAAAATAAAAAAGATTGCCTCTAGAGATTACCCTATTATCTTTCCCAAGCTAGGGTGGTCTGAGCAAAATCCAGAGGACTGGTATGTGCAAACAATGGACGGACTAAAAGAATTATTATCAGATATAGATAAAGAGCAGGTGGCCGGTATTGGTTTTGGTGGTCAAATGCATGGCCTGGTAGTATTAGACCAGGATGATAATGTTATCCGTCCAACCATCTTATGGAATGATAACAGAACTGCTGCAGAGACTGATTACTTGAATAACGAGATCGGCAAGGACAAATTATCCGAATATACGGCTAATATTGCTTTTGCTGGATTTACTGCTCCAAAATTACTATGGATGAGAAAGAACGAGCCTGAAAACTTTAGCCGTATAGCCAAGATAATGTTACCAAAGGATTATATTGCCTATAAGCTGACTGGCGTACATTGCTCAGATCCCTCTGATGCATCAGGAACTATCTTTTATGATGTTAAGAACAAGCGCTGGTCAAAAGAGATGATGGAAATATGTGGCATTAGAGAGGATCAATTGCCAACGGTGTACGAAAGCTATGAAGTTGTTGGTAATATAAAAGAAGATATAGCTGAGGAGCTGGGCTTAAGAAAAGATGTAAAAGTTGTGGCAGGTGCCGGGGATAATGCTGCTGCCGCAGTTGGAACTGGAACCGTTGGTGATGGTAAGTGCAATGTTTCCCTTGGTACTTCTGGAACCATATTCATATCTAGTAAGAGTTTCGGAGTAGACAAAAATAATGCCCTGCATTCCTTTGCACACGCAGATGGGAATTATCATCTCATGGGAGTAGTTCTAAGTGCTGCATCCTGCAATAAATGGTGGATGGAGGATATATTAAAGACCACTGACTTTGCAGGTGAGCAAAAGAACATTAAGAACCTTGGTAAAAACCATGTATATTTCCTTCCATATCTCATGGGCGAACGTTCTCCTCATAATGATCCCAACGCTAGAGGTACATTTATAGGTATGACCATGGAAACAACCAGGGAGGATATGACCCTTGCAATGATGGAAGGTGTAGCATTTGCTATGAGAGATTCTTATGAGATTGCCAAATCCCTAGGCATTAATATAGAGCGTACCAACATGTGTGGTGGCGGAGCTAAGAGCCCCCTTTGGAGAAAGATATTAGCCAATGTCCTAAACTTAAAGGTAGATATCTTAGAAGTTGAAGAAGGGCCTGCTCTTGGAGGAGCTATGTTAGCAGCAGTTGGCTGTGGACTATATAGTTCCGTTGAAGAAATTGCGCAAAAAGTAGTAAAGATCAAAGAAACGGTAAATCCAGATCCAGAAATTGTTGAGCTATATAATCAAAGATATGAAGTATTCAAGAAGCTATATCCTAGTCTAAAAGGCTTTTTTAAGGAGATGCATATAGACTAGAGAGAGTATAATTAAGGGGGATAATTAATGAGCAAAAAGGCTTTAATTGTACATGGGGGTTGGGACGGCCATGAACCGGTAAAGGTAACTCAGTTATTTAAAAACATTCTAGAAGATTCGGATTTTCAGGTGGAAATATCCGATACCTTGGATACATTTCTTGACAAGGAAAAACTACTGACTCTTGACCTAATTATTCCCATCTGGACTATGGGAGAGATTACGCAAGAGCAGATGTGGCCTGTAATTGAGGCTGTAGCAGAAGGAGTAGGTCTTGCAGGCTGCCATGGAGGAATGTGCGATGCCTTTAGAAAGAGTGTACAATGGCAGTTTATGACCGGTGGAAACTGGGTTTCTCATCCCGGTGGCGACGGAGTCGAGCATGTTATAAACGTTAAAAAAGGTTCTAGTCCAATTGTTGAAGGCATTGAAGATTTTACAGTAAAGACTGAGCAGTATTATCTTCATGTTGACCCTGCGGTGGAGGTTTTGGCCACCACGCGCTTTCCTGTAGTGGATGGTCCCCATGCTACCAATGGTCCTGTGGATGTGCCTCAGATATGGACCAAAAGATGGGGAGCAGGGCGTGTCTTCTATAATGCCTTAGGTCACCATGCTGATGTTTTGGAGAAAGATCCTATACCAGAAATTATGCGTAGAGGATTTTTATGGGCGGCAGAAGGCAGAGAGATTGCCAGAAAACAAGGTGCGAAGAAATACGAAAACCTAAAAAGAATGTTTTAAATAGGGTGATTTATAATGAGTAAAGTAAAAATAGGAATTATCGGCTGTGGGAATATTAGCGATATATATCTAACAAACTGTACCCAAGTTTTTGACAATCTGGAAGTTGTGGCCTGTGCTGATCTTATACACGAAAGAGCCCAAGCCAAAGCTGAGCAGTACAATGTGCCTAAGGCTTGCTCAGTTGAGGAATTGTTAAGCGATCCTGAAATTAAAATAGTAGTAAATCTTACTACTCCCGATGCTCATGCGGAAGTTTGTTTGGCAGCCTTAGAGGCAGGTAAAAATGTGTACGTGGAAAAGCCATTGGCAATTACCCGTGAGGACGGGAAAAAGATATTAGAGCTTGCCAAAGAAAAAGGCCTGCTGGTAGGAGGAGCGCCAGATACCTTCCTGGGCGCAGGAATCCAAACTTGCCGTAAGCTTATTGATGACGGCTGGATTGGAGAGCCCATAGGAGCTACTGCTTTCATGGTTAATCATGGTCATGAAAGTTGGCATCCAGACCCAGAATTCTATTATAAGGTAGGTGGAGGGCCTATGTTTGATATGGGGCCTTACTATCTAACCGCCCTAATAGCTTTAATGGGTCCAGTCAAGAGGGTAACTGGCTCAGCAAGAATAACTTTCCCAGAGAGAATTATTACCAGTGAGCCTAAATACGGCACCAAGATTACTGTAGATGTGCCTACCCATGTTGCAGGCATAATGGATTTTGAGAGTGGAGCAATTGGCACTATTCTCACCAGCTTTGATGTATGGGACTCACAACTACCTAGAATTGAAGTTTATGGAACTACAGGCAGCATGATAGTTCCTGATCCAAACACCTTTGGAGGTCCAGTATACATAAAGAGGGCTGGAGACAAGGATTGGATAGAGATGCCCTTATCCCACGGCTTTGCTGAAAATAGCCGGGGCTTGGGAGTTTCGGATATGGCTAGAGCACTAAAGGAAGGCGGAGTCCACAGGGCTAACGGAGATATGATGTACCATGTATTGGATATAATGCATGGTTTCCACGATGCATCAAAGCAAGGCAGACATGTTGAATTGGAGAGTACCTGCCAGCAACCTAGTCCATTGCCAATGCCAAATCCAAATGAATTATGATATACACTTATAATGGGCTACTATTAGTAGTCCATTATAAGTATAAAGATTTATTGCTTCAATGGTCAATATTAATACTGACTGTTACTGAAATATTGACAATTATGAAGGAGGATGGATAATGAGCAAAAGAATCACTACCCAGGAAGCTGAAAAGCGGGCACGAGAGCTAGTTGAGCAGATGACTATAGAGGAAAGGGCATCACAGCTTAGATATAATGCACCAGCTATAGAACGCCTTAACATTCCCGCTTACAACTGGTGGAATGAAGCACTGCATGGTGTAGCTAGAGCAGGTACTGCTACCATGTTTCCCCAGGCAATAGGTCTGGCGGCCATGTTTGATGATGAATTTTTACAGAAAATCGCTGACATTATTGCTACAGAGGGAAGAGCAAAATATAATGAAGCTGTAAAGCATGGAGACCATGATATATACAAAGGACTTACCTTCTGGTCACCTAATGTAAATATTTTTAGAGACCCAAGATGGGGTAGAGGCCATGAGACCTATGGAGAAGATCCATACCTATCAGGAAGACTAGGAGTTGCTTTTATTAATGGTCTTCAGGGGGATGGAAAATATCTTAAATCAGCAGCCTGTGCTAAGCACTTTGCTGTTCATAGTGGTCCTGAAGCAGTTAGGCATGAATTTAATGCCGAGGCTACTGCAAAGGATATGTGGGAAACATACCTTCCTGCCTTTGAAGAGTGTGTAGTAGAAGCCAAGGTAGAAAGCGTTATGGGAGCCTATAATAGAACAAATGGAGAACCTTGCTGTGGAAGCTATACCCTTCTTCGTGATATACTAAGGGAAAAATGGCAGTTTGAAGGCCATGTAGTTTCTGACTGCTGGGCTATCCGAGATTTCCATACTAGGCATTTTGTAACTTCTACTGCACCTGAATCTGTTGCTTTAGCTCTCAAAGCTGGATGCGACTTAAACTGCGGAAATATGTATCTGCATGTACTACAGGCTCTACAAGAAAACTTAATTACAGAAGAGGACATAACCCGAGCTGCTATAAGACTATTCACAACTAGAATTAAACTAGGTATGTTTGATGATGATTGTGAATATGACAATATTCCATATTCAGTAGTTGATTCAAAAGAACATAATGAGGTAGCCTTAGAGGCTGCAAGAAAGAGTTTAGTTCTACTAAAGAACGATGGTATATTACCTCTAGACAAGAGTAAGATCAAGTCTATAGGAGTTATTGGTCCTAATGCCAACAGCCGTTTAGCATTGAAAGGAAACTATTACGGAACACCTTCCAGATATATTACCTTCCTTGAAGGTATACAGGATTATCTAGAGGATGAAGATATCCGCATCTACTACTCTGAAGGTTGCCATCTACACAAGGATAAGGTAGAACCTTTGGCTCTCAAACATGACAGGTTATCTGAGGCCTTGACTGTAGCTGAGCATAGTGATGTTGTAATTCTCTGTCTAGGTCTGGATGAAACCTTGGAGGGTGAAGAAGGGGACACTGGAAACCATGCTGCATCTGGCGATAAACTAGATTTGAATCTTCCAGAGGTACAGCAAATGTTATTAGAGAAAGTAGTAGCAGTAGGCAAGCCCACAATACTACTTCTGGCTACCGGAAGTGCTATGAGTATAAACTTTGCTGATGAGCATTGTAACGCAATTATACAAACCTGGTATCCAGGGGCAAGGGGCGGTAAAGCAGTAGCAGAGTGCCTGTTTGGAGAATTCTCTCCTGCTGGAAAACTCCCTGTAACATTCTATAAGAGCTTAGAAGGACTACCTGAGTTTACTGATTACTCCATGAAGGGCAGAACCTATCGCTATATGGAAACAGAGCCCCTATATCCCTTTGGCTATGGTCTAACCTATAGCAAGGTTGCCTTAAAGAATCTAAAGGTACTAAACGAAGTTACAAAGGATTCTGATATAAAAGTATCGGTGGAGGTTGAAAATATAGGGGATTATGACACCGACGAAGTAGTACAATTCTATATAAAAGATAATAAATCAAAGTTTGCTGTTCCCAATCACAGCCTATGTGGTTTTAAGCGAATCCATCTTAAGAAGGGAGAAAGCAAGACTGTAGAATTTACTATAAGAAATAAGGCTATGACCATAGTTGATGATGAAGGAAATCGCTATATTGATAGTGATAGCTTCACCATCTTTGCAGGAGTAAGTCAGCCAGATAAGAGGAGCCTAGAATTAACGGGAATAGAAACTCTTTCTGTTGATATAAACCTATAATAAATACACCTATGGAATAAATTGAGGCCATTCTTTTGACCCAAGAGTTGAAAGGATGGCCTCATTCAATTTTATAGACAAGTTTCTAAATATTTTGTATAATTAAAATATAATATATGGAAGTGGGACATTTTCGGGGGTGCTTTCATGGAAAATACATATCTTTATGAAAAGATAGATCATCGGTCTGCATTTCAATTCAAGTGTTTCACCGCCTCTTTAGAGAATTCATGTCCCCATTGGCACCATGATTACGAATTTATAGTTTTGTTAAAAGGAGAAACTTGCGTTTAGGGTTCCGAAAACAGTAAAAATTGATTATACAAAACGAAACTTTTTTGCTAAAAGCTCTGTAGAACTATATGGTGAACTTGATAGTGAAAAACAGTTTTAATAAAAACTGCATAATGCATTATGCCAAAATCAAAAAAAGGAGGAGATTCTTCAATGAAGTGCACCAAAGAGTATAGGTTAAGTTATACGGAGAGGGCAAAAAAAATAGTGGATAGCCTTACACTTGAGGAGAAGGTCTATCTAATGAGTGGTAGAATTTCCCTTGAAGAAATGATACAGGGAATGAAGGAAGATCCCAAAAAGCATTATAACTACATTCCTTATCCAGAGCTGGTGGAATAGAGGAAAAAGGAGTACCTCCTATGTTGTTTTGTGATGGTCCACGTGGATGTGTATGTGACACTGGCAAGACTACTTGCTTCCCAGTAACCATGCTAAGAGGCGCTACCTTTGATACGGATCTGGAGGAACGTATTGGGCGAGCTATAGGTAAAGAAATCCGTGCTTATGGAGGTAATCTATTTGGCGGTGTATGTATAAACTTACCGTATAACCCTGGCTGGGGACGAAGCCAAGAAACCTATGGTGAAGAGTCTTTCCATCTGGGTCAAATGGGTTCCGCTCTGGTTCGTGGAGTTCAATCAGAGAATGTAATAGCCTGTATAAAACACTATGCCTTTAACTCAATGGAAATATCCCGTTTTAAGGTAAATGTAGAATGTGACAAGAGAACTGAGCGTGAAGTATATCTTCCTCACTTTAAAGACTGTATAGATGCAGGTGCAGCCAGTGTTATGAGTGCTTATAATCTATACAAAGGAACTCATTGTGGACATCATGATTATTTATTAAATCAAGTTCTAAAAGATGAATGGGATTTCGATGGCTTTGTAATTAGTGATTTCATCTGGGGAATAAGAGATACTGTAGAAGCGGCTAATGGTGGAATGGACATAGAAATGTGTTGTACACTTCACTTTGGTGAGAAATTAGTTAAAGCAGTACGTGACGGTTTAGTACCAGAAGAAAGAATAAATGATGCGGCACTTCGTATTGTTCGCACCTTGCTTGCATTTACTGAAGCTGATGATAAGTCATATGACCAATCAGTTGTTGGATGTCAGGAGCACATTGACCTAGCATTAGAAGCAGCAGAGAAGGGTATAACCTTGTTACAGAATAATGACAATGTGTTGCCCTTTAATAGAGGTAAATTAAAGAAAATTTTAGTGCTAGGAAAACTAGCTGATCAAGAAGTTATCGGCGACTATGGTTCTAGTCGTGTTTTCCCTGAGTACGTAATTACTCCATTACAAGGTATTACTAATGCTGCATCAAATGCAGAAGTGATCCATTATAACGGTGAGGACTTAGATCATTCTAAGAAACTAGCCCAGGAAGCTGATGCTGTAGTATTTGTAGTTGGTTATAATCACGATGATGAAGGCGAATATGTATCTGAAGATCAAACTGACGCATATACCGGAGGAATAGGAGGAGATCGTCAAGATCTGGGTCTTCATAAAGAAGAAATTGAATTAATAAAAGCTGTTGGTCCAGTAAACAAAAATTCTGTAGCAGTATTAATTGGTGGAAATATGATAATGATTACAGAGTGGAAGGACTATGTAAGCGCAATCCTGATGGCTTATTATCCTGGTATGGAAGGCGGAACTGCAATTGCTAGAATTATATTTGGAGATGTAAATCCAAGCGGTAAGCTACCCTTTGTAGTACCATATGAGGAAAGCCATCTGCCACAGGTTGAATGGGATACTACCCAGCAGTTCTATGATTATTATCATGGATACGCAAAATTAGAAAAAGAAGGTATTGAACCACTTCTACCATATGGATTTGGCCTATCCTATACTACTTTCGAAGTAAAGGATGCCAGATTTAGTAAAACAGATGAAGAAGTAATAGCTATCTGTACCGTAACAAATACTGGAGATATGGACGGTGCTGAAGTAGTACAAATGTATGTAGGATTCAAGAACTCTAAAGTAGATCGGCCTGTAAAACTCTTACGTGGATTTGCAAGGGTAGAACTGAAAAAAGGTGAGAGCAAACGTGTGACCATCTCATGTCCCATAGATAAATTACGCTGGTTCAACCCCGAAACTGATAGCTGGGAACTAGAGAAGATGGACTACCAGGTCTATATTGGTACCAGCAGTGCCAACAAAGATCTACTCCAAGGTACAATAACTGTAGAATAAAGAAAATCTAAATAACCAAAAAGATCTAAATAGCTGAGAGGAATCACCTGGGCAAATGTTACCATTTGTCCAGGTGATTCTTTTAATTAAGAATTTATTAAGTTACTATAAGGTGTAAAATAGTAAATGAGCATCACAAATTACACAAATAAAAATATTTAGCTAAACAAATGATCTTTTTATAATTAAAGTTATTTTTATGATTAGCATGTGTTATGCTTAGAAAGAAAAAGGTGGTGATAAAAAAGAAAAATGATGTTAAGGAAAATGTAATAAACGACTAGGTAGCAGTGTACCTAGCCGTTTTATTGAATTTATTTGTCAAAATTACTAGTATCTAGACGTACAGCTTGAGCCTGGGCTTTTAAGCATAATTCTGCAGCCTTAAAGGCATGCTCTTGAGTCATAGCATTTTCTGTTCGGTTGAGGCAGTCCAGGATTAGCTCACCAAAGAAGGGATAACCAACTTTACCTCTTACATCGAAATGGTATTCCTTTTGCTGATCCACTAGATAAACATGGTCTGAAGTGTTTTCACGGCCAACGTCGGTATATTTCCTTAATTCGATGTATCCTTTAGTACCAAGTATGAGAGTTCTGCCGTCTCCCCAGGTACCTAAACCATCTGGTGTGAACCAATCAACTCTAAAATAGTTGGTAGCACCATTATCTCCAACTAACAAAGCTTCGCCAAAGTCTTCAAGCTCTGGATATTGAGGATGAGCAAAATTAGCTATGTGGCTTTTTACAACGGTTGCATCTTTTACATCTGCAAAGTAGAGGTACTGCTCTACCTGATGGCTACCTATATCGCAAAGAATACCTCCGTATTTCTCTCTCTCAAAGAACCAGGCAGGCCTGTAGGGAGCATTTAATCTATGTGGACCTAGGCCGATTACTTGCATAACCCTACCTATAGCACCATCTTTAATAAGCTGTCCTGCAAATATGGCACTCTCGACATGAAGTCGCTCACTGTAATACACCATATATTTTTTATTGGTTTCTTTTACCTTTTTCTTAGCCATTTCCAGCTGCTCAAGGGTGGTAAAGGGGGCTTTATCGGTAAAATAATCTTTACCACTATCCATAACCCTCATTCCAAGGGCAGCGCGTTCTGAAGTAACTGCTGCGCCTGCTACCATCATTACTTCTTTATCGTCTAAGATTTCTTGCTCACAGGAAGCAACTTTTACTCCCGGATATGCTTTGCAGAAAGCTTCTACTTTTTTAGGATCTGGATCATATACTGATTTTAATACACCGCCTGCCTCTATAAGGCCATGGCACATTCCGTAGATATGACCGTGATCAAGGGCTATTGCAGAGAAAACAAAGTCACCTTTTTCACAGACTGGTTTGGGTTTGCCTTTTGGTGCATAAGTCATACCGTCAGCTCTAGACATAAAGCATGTCCTCCTTTTCATATTTTATTATTTATAATCACTTCCAAAGGTAATAGATTCATCTTCAAAGTTGGTTGCATGGGTGGTCTTTTCATAGAAATACTTAGCGTTCTTTAAAATGCCTTCTACTGTGTAGAAAGGATCATCCTTGGCTATAGGCAGTTTTACAGGCTGTTGAGTTGATCCCGCTTTATAGATAGCAGTGATAAGTTCAATAGTATTTCTGCCGTCTTGACCGGTGATTAATGGTTCTGTACCATTTTCTATGGCGGTTAATACGTTGTTAATTTGACCTTGATGTCCCTCATGTTCTAACTGGGGCAGAGAATTGTAATGTTTATTTATTTCTTCTTCAAGCTCTGGGTTTCTTTCTGGGAATCCGTTGCTCTTGGAGATAGAAGCATAGACTTTCCAAGGAGCAGAAATTCTGGCTTTTTCGCCTTGGAAGATAAGCTGCTGTTCTTCACCATGGTGTATAACAGAACTTGTTATCTGGCCTAAAGCCCCTTTCGGATACTTAAGTACTGATACAGAAATATCCTCAATTTCTGCATTGTCATGGGCTGCATTGCTTAAAACCGCTGTAACCTCTTCTGGTAAGCCCATCATCCAAATTAGCATGTCGATATGGTGTACTGCATGATTTAAAGTACAACCGCCGCCTTCTTTCTCCCAGGTTCCTCTCCACCATAAGTCATAATAACAATGCCCTCTCCACCATAAAGAATCCACTTGCGCATGGAGAACTCTTCCGATTAGACCGGTATCAAGGGTTTTTTTCAGGTTCATAATAGGTGTACGGAATCGGTTTTGTGCTATAACAGAAAAAGTTCCTTTGCTGTTCTTGGCTGCTTCCAAAATAGCATCGCATTCTTCCAGGGAAGATGCCATAGGTTTTTCCAAAATAACGTGCTTATCATCTTTTAAAAAGTCAATAGCTATTTCTGCATGAGTATATGGAGGAGTACATATACTTACTAGATCAACATCGTCCCTACCTAAGAGGGCCTTGTGTGAATCGTGGATCTCTGCATCCAAAGAAAAATCCTTGGCCTTTGCTTCAGCTTTCTCAGGATAAATATCAACTAGATGAACAATCTTACACCTATCGGGGAAAGCTAGATATGACTGGATATGTGCAGGGGATATATTTCCAGTTCCTATTATAGCGACTTTTAACATGAGATATTAAACCTCCTTACGATTAAATTGCAATTTAATAATAACATATATTGATAACATAGTACATGCAATATATAATTATATTTGTACAATCTTACTGTCTTTTTATATATTGAAAACAGCTTGTACATGCGTCACTAGAGGCACTTATATATAGAGGAAGTGAAATATGTGAATGATTTAATCCTCATACAGAATATCCAACCGCATTTTGTCCATATAGTAAACCGAATATGCACTCCTTCATGGGTGATTCAAAAAGGTAGAATAAAAGCAAACAACCTTATGCTTATTTATGATGGCGAAGGTTTTTTTTCGGCTAACGGTGAAAATTTTCAGGTTTCAAAAGGCGATTTGTTATATTACAAATCAGGGGATATGCGTTCAGCTTATACATCCACTAAAAATTTAATGAAGGCATATGCCGTAGATTTCTACTATACCTGCCCTGTATTTACAAAAGAAGGCTGGAAATGTTATACTCCTTCGCTACCTTTAGATACGGTACAAAAGATTGACAACGATTATGTGTTTACAAGGCTTATATCTTTATTTGATACTTTAGCCGATACATGGGTGAGCAGAAAGAGGAACAAATTATCAATCTGTCGTACAACCTTTACTGATATTCTGACCTTAATATTAGATTGGAAATCCGGCTATTCTTTTGACTCTGCAAAATTAAAAAGAGTGGAAAAGGTAATAAAATTCATGTCTGAAAACTATAATCAAAAGATAACATTACAATTGTTAGCTGATAAGGCGGATATCAGCGTGTCCTATTTAAGTAGTATTTTTAAGGAGATTACAGGGACTTCACCCATCGATTATCTTATGGATATTAGAATGTTTAGAGCCAAAACACTGCTTCTAGAAGGAGTTTCTGTGTCGGAAACAGCAGAGCTTGTAGGATTTAATGACGTACATTATTTTAGTAGATATTTCAAGAAATATGAAGGAATGTGTCCTAGTCAATACTATAATAAAAATAGTACATAAAAAGCACCTTATAGAAAAGGTGCTTTTTTGGATCTTTTACTCTTCATCATCTCCATAGATGGTTTCTACGGCTTGGATGAGGGCTTCCATTTTTTCATCTTCTACAGGATGAAATTCTTCCATATCGCCATTAACCACTACCTTCATTATGTATAGGTCTCTTTCGTGGCAGTCACAGTTATCATTACCACAATCCTCATCTAAAGGGGTAAGTAAAGCATATTCCTGATCTTCGTGGTAAAAGTAGTCTAGAATTTCCATCTCTATTTCTTCGTCATTTTCATCTACTAGAACTAATATATCCCTATCTTCCACAAGAGGACACCTCCTGTCCTTATGAATTAAATTATGACTTCATTGTACCCTAATTGATTCTAGGTAGCAATGATTATTTTAAATTATTATGCTCAATATTATTTTTTATTATCCTTTTCATTACTTTCGGCCTTTTTTGCAAAATGTACTAACGCAAATCCGCCCACAGCAAATAAGACCACTGCTGCCAATACGGCGATTTCATCGGGAGCCATGGATGTTCACCTCCTTTATAAAGCTTAGGAAAGTGATATTACATCCTTGTACCGACTCCCGTGGAAGTGGGCTAAAATTAAATACTTAATTTTTATTCTACTATCAGTAAATCCTTGTAGGGTGTAATAATACCTTAAATAGGATATATTGATAGATGGACAAGCCTTTACAAAATGGTGATGAGTTTGATAAAGCCTTTCACCCAAAAGCTCATCTTGCTTTGTATTATCCCATATAACGTATTCATATTCTGAAAGAGGGGATGTCAGCATGGGATTTACATGGTTTTCAAGATTCTCCCATATCCATAGTTGGGGTAAAAAAGGTAGAACTAGGCTTACTTTTGCTACCAAGCTTATTAGGCAGACCAAAATAGATATGCTAAATAGCAGCTTATACAATCTTTGTTTAGCCATAAACCCAACCTCCCCCCATTGTTTGCCGCAGATTATATGGACATTATACTCTATTTAGCTGATTCAGTTCAATAACCTTCGTTCAATTGTTTTATTGGCTACTGGTTTAGCAATTTACACTATATAGCTTTAATAAGGGTAAGGTATTATTTTGATAATAAGGTATTATTTTGATAAGATGAATGAAAACAAATTTTAATATCATCTTTAAGAAAATTGTGATATAATAAAAACGTAAATGCATAATTTTGTAATATGAGAATCTAGGGGGTTAAGTAGTGGATAATAAGCTATATCGTTCAAGAAGTCAAAAGATGATAGCTGGAGTATGTGGAGGTATCGCGGAATATTTTAATATAGATGTTACATTAATAAGATTGATATGGGCGCTGGTTTCCATCCCGTCCTTTGGAACTGGAATTCTAGTATACATTATAGCATCAATAATAATACCGGAAAGACCCTATGGGCAGGAATATAATGCTGAATTTATACATGATTCTCAGCCTATAGATAAATCTAAGATAATGGTTATTGCAGGGGCTGTTTTAATAATAATTGGTATTATAGCTCTTATAAGCGGTCTGTTTCCATTTTTATGGAGATTGATCCGAAATGCTTTTTGGCCAATGGTTATAATCATTATAGGAATAGCACTAATTTATTCTTCATGGAAGAATAAAGGTGGATATTGATCCTTGACTTCATTACTTATATATATATCCATTATAAATTTCAATGATAAATTTGAACCTACACAATAGATTATTATAAACAATAAAAATATATTTAAAAAATTCTTAAGAAAATAGCTGTGGTATCATTTGTTACTGCTATTTTCTTTTGTTTTTGTTAAAATAACATAGCAGACATATTGTACAAATTTAGATGTTTTTCGACAAAACTTATTGGGTATAAATATAGCCTAAAAGATAGCTTAGGGATAAAAAGCTTTAATAAAAGCTTTAGAAAATATTGCAAAAAGTACAGATAAGGAGATGATTCAATGTATGCATGGAGAGGGTTCTCCGATGGACATTGGAGAACTGAGATAGATGTAAGGGAATTTATTCAGCAAAATTATAAGCCCTATGAAGGGGATGATGCCTTTTTAGCAGGCCCCTCTGAACGAACAAAAAAGCTCTGGGAAAAGACTTCCCGATTATTACAAGAAGAAACCAAGAGAGGCGGCACTCTTGATATAGATACCAAAACTGTATCTACCATTACGTCCCATGCCCCTGGTTATATAGAAAAAGATCTGGAGGTAATTGTGGGACTACAAACCGATGAGCCTTTAAAGAGGGCTATCATGCCTTTTGGCGGCATACGCATGGTAAAAAACGCATGTGATGCCTATGGATATAAGTTAGATCCCGAGGTGGAAAAGGTTTTCAATGAATATCGTAAGACCCATAACCAGGGAGTTTTTGATGCCTATACACCTGAAATAAGGAGAGCTAGAAGTGCTGGAATCATTACTGGTCTGCCTGATGCTTATGGTAGAGGCAGGATAATTGGAGATTATCGCAGAGTTCCTCTATACGGTGTAGATAGATTGATAGAGGATAAGAAGAGACAGATGGCCTTGCTTGAAACAGCATGGATGGAAGACGAAATTATTAGGCAGCGAGAGGAGACTACCGAGCAGATAAATGCCTTGGAAGCCCTAAAGGTTATGGCACAAAGCTATGGATACGATATTTCCAGGCCTGCCAGAAACGCCTTTGAGGCAGTTCAGTGGCTGTATTTCGCATTTTTAGGTGCGGTTAAAGAACAAAATGGTGCTGCCATGAGCTTGGGAAGAGTGTCTACATTCTTAGACATCTATATAGAGAGGGATTTGGCAGAGGGCACCATAACAGAGGAGGAAGCTCAAGAGCTTATAGACCAGTTTGTCATTAAGCTGAGACTGGTGCGCTTTTTGAGAACACCGGAATATAATGAACTGTTTAGTGGTGATCCTACCTGGGTAACAGAAGCTATTGGAGGTATGGGGCTAGATGGTAGAACCCTGGTGACCAAAAACTCCTTTAGATTCCTTCATACCTTGACCAATCTAGGACCTGCACCAGAGCCTAACATGACTGTACTATGGTCCCAAGCCTTGCCTGAAAACTTTAAGAAATTCTGCGCTAAGATGTCCATACAGACCAGCTCCATTCAATATGAAAACGATGATTTAATGAGGCCTATGTGGGGCGATGACTACTCCATTGCCTGCTGTGTATCCGCTATGAGAACTGGTAAGCAAATGCAGTTCTTTGGAGCACGGGCAAATTTGGCCAAGGCCTTATTGTATGCTATAAATGGCGGAAGAGACGAAATATCAGGAATACAGGTTACACCTCAGTTTAAGCCCATTACTTCAGAGTATCTGGATTATGATGAGGTCATGGAGCGATTTGATCAGGTCATGGAATGGTTGGCTAGGGTCTATATAAATGCCCTTAATATCATCCATTATATGCATGATAAATATTGCTATGAAGCTTTAGAGATGGCACTACATGATATGGAAATACTTAGAACCATGGCCTGTGGTATCGCAGGTTTGTCAGTAGTGGTGGATTCTCTGAGTGCAATAAAATACGCCAAGGTTAAACCCATTCGAAATGGAGAAGGACTGGCTGTGGACTTTGAAATCGAAGGGGAATTCCCCATGTTTGGTAATAACGATGACAGGGTAGACCAAATTGCTGTGGATTTAGTTGAGAACTTTATGAGGAAGCTAAGAAAGCAGAAAACCTATAGAAATAGCATACCCACCTTGTCTATCCTTACCATTACTTCCAATGTGGTATATGGTAAAAAGACAGGAAACACCCCCGATGGAAGAAAGGCTGGAGAGCCCTTTGCACCTGGCGCCAATCCTATGCATGGCAGGGACAAGAAAGGAGCTATTGCATCACTAAGCTCTGTGGCAAAGCTTCCCTACAGGTATGCTGAAGATGGTATATCCTATACCTTCTCTATTGTACCAAAAGCCCTAGGACGGGATTTGGATTCAAGAATCAACAACCTGGTTGCTTTGCTGGATGGATATTTCCATAAAAAGGGACATCATATGAATGTAAACGTATTTGAGCGGGAAACCTTGCTAGATGCTATGGAGCATCCGGAGAAATATCCTCAGCTTACCATAAGGGTGTCTGGATATGCTGTTAACTTTATAAAACTTACTAGAGAGCAGCAGGAGGATGTAATAAGACGTACATTCTTTGAAGGGGTTTGATAGGGAAAATGAGCATAAAGGGTAGAATACACTCCATCGAGACCATGGGAACAGTGGACGGTCCGGGCATAAGGTACGTTGTCTTTATGCAGGGCTGTCCCCTAAGGTGTATTTTCTGCCACAATAGGGATGCCTGGGATCCCAAGGGCGGAAGAGAAGCTACCGTGGATGAACTGGTGGAGGACATAAATAAATATAGGTATTTTTTGCAGCGATCTGGTGGTGGTGTCACAGCCACAGGTGGAGAGCCAGTGCTACAAGCAGAGTTTACCAAAGAGCTGTTTACAAAAGTTAAAGAAATGGGCCTTAATACTGCCATGGATACCTCAGGGTTTGTAGATGTGGATCAGGTAGAGGATCTTCTAAAGGTCACTGATTTGGTACTCCTTAGTATAAAGCATGTAGTGGAGGAAAAACATCGTGAAATCACTGGGGTAGGTACCCGTAAGATACTGGCTTTTCTAAACCATCTAAGGGAAATAGGTAAGCCAGTGTGGATTAGGTATGTTATAATCCCCGGCTATACCGATGATCCTAAAGATTTAGAACGTCTAGCCATAATGCTTAAGGACTATAATAATATAGAGCTGGTGGAAATCCTTCCTTACCATGATATGGGTGCCTATAAGTGGGAAGAGCTAGGCTATGAATATCCCCTAAAGGGTGTGCCGGTACCAACTAGTGAGGAAGTGGATAAGGCCAAGGAAGTCTTTGCGAAGCACGGGCTGCCTATAGAGTTAAAGAACAACTGAAGACAGGGCAACAGCAGTGGAGTGGCTGCTCCATTGCTGATTATATAAAAAGCGGTAGGCTATTTTAGCCTACCGCTTTTGTTTTTATTTACCACTTCCAACCCTTTAGCAGGTTTATGCTTCTATTCTTCTGGAAGTATCTAAGTTGATTCCTAAGGAAAGGCATTAGGTAGTAGTCTACACCAAATGACCTGCCTGCCCCTGCAAACATTGCAAAGGAAGCTGCAATCCACCAAAGATCGGGGAGTCCATTGGTTTGAGGCAATCCTGCACCTAGAGCAAAGTTAATATGCATACCAATGGATACTATGGCTGCAATAAAGGTAAAGAATCCAAATATAAATGCAAGGCCTAAACCGATTTCAGTAATTACTATTAGCTTCTGGAAGAGCAATGCATTGGGCATTATTATATTTTCCGCAATAGCAACATACCAGCCTGGGGAATGCGGTCCTATTAGGGGAGTTATGGAAGCTGATGATGTTGCATCTGTGGCTCCTGAAAGCCCCAGTAGTACCCAGTCACCTAGCTAGTCAGACTGAATTTTTTGGATACCAGATACCAGCCACATAACTCCTAGCCAGATACGCAAGGGCACAAGCCAGAAAGTAAAGTTTCTTCGGCTTATATGCCCTATTCCAGTCTCCAGCAGCCAATTATACTCTCTGGACTTTTGGAAGAACTGATGATTCATATACTCCCATACAAGCTCCAATCCACCTATACCAAATAGATAGTGCATGTTTACCAGATGCTTTATAATAATTGCTGGCAGTCCTGATAACAGGGGCATGCCTGACAGCTGGGCTACAGCGAATAAGGAGCCAACCGAAACCATAACACCATGAAGCTTGGCTTCCAGCTTTTTCTGTTCCCTACCCTTTATATGGGCTGCAACATTATAGGCTGCACAATCAGCGGATTGCATGGCTGTCTCTACTAGAGGGGGTAATACTTTACCATCTTCATCTTGAAACTCCATGTTGTCACCAATTGCGTATACATTGGGATATTCTTTGGTCTGAAGATATTGGTTTACTATTATCCTATCTCTAGGGCCTAGAGATAGCCCGAGATCTTTTACAAAGCTTTTTGCTTTGATTCCGCCTGTCCATATTACTGTTCTAGTAGGTATAACTTTATCATTATTGATAGTCAAGGTATTAGGGGAAACTGCGGTGATAGGAGAATTGGTTAAGACTTCTACACCTTTTTTCTTCAGATATTTTTCTACCTTGGCAATAAGCTTTTTATCCAGTATGGGCACAAGGGTGGATAGTGCTTCTACCTGAATTAAGCGAATGTCCTCTTTTGGAATATCATACTTTTTGCGTAGGGTGTTTGTCCATTCAATAAGCTCACCCATCATTTCCACGCCAGTAAATCCACCGCCACCTACTACAAAGGTTAGGATCTCTTTTCTCTTTTCAGCATCTTTCTCCTCTGCAGCCTGCTTAAACATATTAATGATGTGATCATGAATCCTTATAGCATCAGACAAGAACCATAGAGGAAAGGCGTGTTCCTTCATACCCTCTATATTAAAATAAGCTGGTTCACTACCAATACCTAGTATAAGATAATCAAAATTATACTCCTTGTCATTGGAATAAAGCTTTCGGTTTTCTAGATCAGCCCTTACAATTTGATCTTGAATAAATTTAACCTTAGTATATTCCAAAACGTGTTCAATAGAAACCCTTACCCCACCGGGTTCAACACGATTACCAGCTACTTCATGAAGCTCAGTAAGTAATGTATGGTAGTTATTCTGATCTATAAGCATTATATCAACATCATCATGTTTTCTAAGGTGCTTATTAAGGGTTTTAGCAGCCTGAAGGCCACCGTATCCCGCTCCCAGAATAACGATGCGTTTGGTCGACATAAATTTGTACCTCCTATATTAAAATAAAAATCAAGTCTATTTTATCACAAAATTTAGATATTATAAAGACGCACTTTTTATGGGCATAAGGTGATTATTTAAATAAATTTAAGGAATAATAAAAAATAATATGTTTAAAAATTATAAAGTCGTGTATATATAAAAACAATGATGAAATGCTGATTTTTTGCTCATTTAGCCCTATGAACAAAAATTGTCATTGTGATACAATTAGCAATGCTATGGAATGATTACAATTAATAGATGTAATCATTAACAAAACTAATATAATATTAGACAAAATAGGAGGTTTAGTATCAAATGAAAAAACTACTTAGTATTTTACTTATGATGGTACTGGTTGTATCTATATTTACTGCTTGTGCTGGCAGCAAAAATGAAGGAGATACAACTGAACCACCTGCAACTAATGAAACCAATGATGCAGCTGATGATACACAAGACGCACAAGATGATGCTGATGTAGATGCTGGCCTAAAAGATGGCACTTACACAGCGGAAGCGGATGAGTTCCATAATGGTTGGAAAGATAATGTGACCATTGAGGTTAAGGATGGTAAAATAGCAAGCGTTAATTGGAACAGCGAAGCTGAAAATGGTGGCAAAGATAAAAAGACAGCTTCCAAAGATGGAGACTATGGTATGGTTGAAAATGGCGGAGCTTCAGCTGAGTGGCATGAGCAAGCCGAAAAAGTCGAAGCTTTCTTGGTAGAGAAGCAAGACGTAGATGCCATCCAAGTTAAAGATGATGGCACAACCGATGCCGTAGCTGGTGTTACTATAAAGGTTAATGGATTCGTTGACCTTGTTAAGAAAGCCTTAAGCGAGGCAAAATAATAAGACTAAAAATTTATAACAGCACAAAATGGGCCTGCCAATTGGAGCAGGCCATTCTTATTAAAAGCTAGCTTAAAAGCTTAAGCTGTGATAATATTAATAATGGTTATTGAACCTGCTTCCCATCGCTGATTTGGAGAAAACTAAGCCTAGGTTTTCTTGGATAAATTAGTGAGGGCGTTCACTTGTAAATAGCCATTAATTGAATATTTATATGTTGAACAAAAGTATTAGGCTCATGTAAAATTGTAAGAAGTTGGTGTTTACCATTGAGAAATATTAATAGAATAAGTAGAATTTTTACTCTTTTTTCCATACTCATTTTGATATTATCTTTTATGACTGGTTGTATTTCTGATACTGAAGGGCAGCATGATAAGAGTTTTTTTGCTATGGATACAGTAATGAACTTCAGGGTTTTTGGAGATAGATCTGCTAAAAAAGCTATGAATAAAGCTGTTGATAAAATTAAAGAGATAGAAAAGCATATGAGTTCTACCTATAAGGATAGCGATATAGTCAAGATCAACAAAGCCGCAGGTATAGAACCGGTTAAGGTACATGATGATACCTTCTATGTTATAAAAAAGGCCTTGGAATACGGGCAACTTAGCGATGGAGCCCTGGATATAACCATAAGGCCTATAGTGGAATTATGGGGTATTACATCAGATAATCCTAAGGTTCCTTCTAAGGAAGAGATAGATGAAAGACTGCCTTTAGTGGACTATCGTAAGGTTGTGCTGGACCAAGATAATAAGACGGTATTTCTTGAGGAAAAGGGTATGGGTATAGACCTGGGTGCCATTGCCAAGGGATATGCAGCAGATGAAGCGGTTAGAATATTGAGGGAGGCAGGTGTAGAAAATGCACTGCTAAACCTTGGGGGGAATGTTATTACCATAGGGGGAAATCCAGATGGAAGGCCATGGAGGATAGGTATACAGGATCCAAGAAGCCAGGAGACAGGGCAGCCTCATTTTGCCATAGTAGGTGTAGCCAATGCTACCGTTGTTAGTTCTGGGGACTATGAGAGATATATTCAAGAGATCTATGAGAAAACAGGAGAGAGGTATCATCATATCTTTGATCCTAAAACCGGATATCCCGCTGATAAGGGATTAATGGCTAGTACAATAATTTCCAGTTCATCTATAGATGCTGATGCCCTTTCTACTATACTTTTTATTATGGGTTATGAAGAAGGGTTTAAATTAATTGAAAAACTAGATAATGTAGAGGCTATAGCTGTTACCCTAGATAAGGAAGTTTATACAACAGAAGGTTTAAAAGGCAGTTTAATTCAGTCAAATGATCATTATAGGATTATGGATTGATGTTTATGGACAAATCTATGAAACCGAAAATTGGAGATATTTTTGTCTATGTTTTCATAGTAATTCTCGTGGGTCTTAGCTTTTTGGGTCTAAAGACCATGAGTGTTGATAAGGGGAATATAAGGGTTCAGATTGAACTGGATGGACAAGTTATAGATTCTTTAGAAGTATGGCAAGACGGAGAAATAGAAGCTCAGGAGATTAGGGTGGATACTGGTGAAGGAGGATATAATATTGTTAAGATTTCCTCTGAAGGTGTTGTTGTTTTAGACGCCAATTGTCCTGATAGGCTTTGTGTCAGCTCTCCAACTATAAAAGTGCCAGGACAGTCCATAGTATGTATTCCCCATAAATTTGTGGTTAGAATTATAGGAGAGAGCCAAGGAGACAATGCTGTAGATGATACGGCTTCATAAGGTGGTTGGGTTGGGTTTATGACAAAAACAAGAAAATTAACTTTGTTGGCAATAATAATTTCCCAGGCCTTGGTACTACATTATATAGAAGGATTTATTCCAGTCCTTGCTCCCGGTGCCAAGTTAGGGCTTGCCAATATAATGACCATGGTTACTTTGGCGCTATTTGGTTTTAAGGAAGCAATGATAGTGGTTATTATAAGGTCAGTGCTAGGACCTCTGTTAGGAGGGAGTATAACTGGAATCTTATATAGCCTATCAGGGGGTATTTTAAGCGGACTAGTAATGTCTGTTCTTTACCTAAATTTCCAAGGCTATTTTTCTCTTATGGGAATAAGTACAGCGGGAGCAGTATTCCATAATATTGGTCAACTATTAACAGCTTCCTGGATATTTGGTACAATAGGCATTCTTTATACCTATTTGCCTATTCTTATGCTGGCTGCTGTTATAACTGGCTATTTTAATGGGCTGGTTACCAGGTATTTATTAAATTATTTACAGAACAAGATGGAAATAAAGGTATAGGTATGTAGATAATTGGAGGATTGAGTAATGAGGATCTGGGCAGAGGGCACGGATATCTATAATGAATTAATGGAAGTAGATAAATATATTCATAAAGCGTTAAAAACCAGACAGGCCATCCTGTCAAAGAGTGTACAGGAGCTGTTAAATGCCGGTGGTAAAAGGCTTAGACCGGCATTGGTTTTATTATCAGGCCAGTTTGGTCAATATGATAGAAAAAAACTTTTCCCCATAGCTGCGGGTATTGAAATACTTCATATGGCCACATTGGTTCATGATGACATAATAGATGATGCAGATATCCGGCGAGGAATTCCCACTGTTCAGGCTAAGTGGGGGAAGGATATGGCTGTATTTACCGGAGATTTTTTGCTAACCAGATCCTTTTCCTTGATTACACAAAATGTGGAATTAGAAAATATGCATAAATTATCTAATGCGATGAAAGCTATATGTGAAGGTGAGATTGATCAATATCAGCAGCGATACAACTTAGATATAAGCATCAATGCTTATTTAAAGCGTATAGCCAGAAAGACAGCCCTGCTTTTTGCCTTAAGCTGTAGGGTTGGAGCTGAGGAGTCTAAATGCTCACCTAGGGATGTATGGAATCTTTGGCAATTTGGAAAAAATGTAGGCATGGCCTTTCAGATAGTGGATGATCTTTTAGATTTTGCAGGGAATGCTCAGATTGTTGGTAAGCCTTTAATGGCGGATTTTGCTAGTGGAGTGTTTACATTACCCATTATTTATGCTGCAAGGGATTCTTGGTATAAGAAAAAGCTAAAGGAAATAATAGAGGCTGGGCAGTTTACCCAGGATGAACTCCAATGTGTACAAAAGTGGGTACATGAGAGTGGGGCTATTGGCCATACTGAAAAGCTAGCCCACCGCTATATCAATAGAGCTATAAATAACCTCAAAGCCTTGCCTGAAATACCAGCTAGGGATTATCTAAAGGATTTGGTAATAGAACTAGAGAGAAGAGAATATTAAAGCCACAATAATATGTAAACATATTCTATAAATTTGCAATATTTATGAATTTACTATGAATAATTTGTTAATTTATCAATTTTTTTGGTAAAAAAGAAGGATATTACAAAAAAATGTCGTATACTATATATAGTATATTTTATCTGGCTGCGAACAACTATTTGCGTACTGAATCGACATAGCTAAGTAGCCAAAACTTTTTTTAACAAGGGTGATTAAATGAGACAATTAGAAAGATTAAACGAGAATATAGAGGCTTTGAGGGGATATTTAAATGAGCTTATAGAAAAGAATGAGAAGGGACCTGAATTATTACTTGTAAGTCAACAATTGGACAAGTTATTAGTGGAGTATTATGCCATAATGGATGAATCTACTCATTAAGAGGGAATTCTAAAGAATTTTGTATTTAGTATTGCATAATAATTCTTTTGATGATAAAATAGTGAAAAAATAAATATTATAAAGCAATGAAGGGGAATAGTAGGATTTTTCCGAACCCGCCCCAGAGCAGCGAGGATGAAATGTAAGTATTCCTTGCCGGTAACCATGCCGTTATGTGATGAGTGAGCTGTTATAGCTAATTAAGGTGGTACCGCGGATAACCTCCGTCCTTTAGGGATGGAGGATTTTTTGATTTTATTGTAAATTTTAGGAAAGGAGAGTACAGATGAGCAAGAATAAGCAAGAATTCGTGGCTCATATTACACCTAGAGAAGAAGATTTTTCCAGATGGTATACTGACGTTATATTAAAAGCTGATCTGATAGACTATTCTCCAGTAAGAGGATCTATGGTAATCAAACCCTATGGCTATGGAATTTGGGAGAATATCCAAAGGGAACTGGACCAAAGATTTAAGGCTACAGGTCACAAAAATGCCTATTTCCCTCTATTTATCCCTGAGAGTTTACTAAAAAAAGAGGAAGAACACGTAGAAGGCTTTGCTCCCGAAGTTGCTTGGGTAACCCATGGGGGAGATGAGGAGTTGGCAGAGCGATTGGTAGTTCGTCCCACCTCTGAAACCATTATCTGTGCCATGTATGCAAAATGGATTCAATCCTATAGGGATCTTCCTATACTATATAACCAATGGTGTAATGTTGTCCGTTGGGAAAAGACTACTAGACCTTTTTTGAGAACTTTAGAATTTTTATGGCAAGAAGGGCATACAGCCCACGCAACTGA
>Ga0209537_1000472_pt1 | contig 49147 bp, 62 predicted proteins | sample BioPla4DNA1_FD_187698 | JGI IMG/M metagenome (GOLD analysis project Ga0209537, IMG submission 187698) | Biogas fermentation microbial communities from Germany - Plant 4 DNA1 (SPAdes) (version 2) | ecosystem: Engineered > Bioreactor > Anaerobic > Digestate | place: Bielefeld, North... | reverse complement strand
CGATGAGAACTATACCGGCGAGAAGATCGGCCGGGAAAAGGGACAGTGCAAGAGGGACAAAAGGGTTAGTGGTCCGGCACCCGGTTCATAACAACATTCCAGACCGCGACGGCAGCGAGCCGCACCCGGTCACTCTCTCCCGGGAAGACCTCTCCGATCGCCTTCTCGATTTCCGGGTATAACTCCCGGTCAACCCGGGACCACACGACCGGCGACGGGCGGCCCGACTCAGGCATCGGGATCGCCCTTCGCCCGGCAGGGGTGGCCCCTCATCATCTCCTGGTGATACTCCTCGCACCGATCCGGAGTTACGAGCCCCGCCCCGTGACAGAGCGAGCACTGCTCGACGACTCCCATGAATCGGTGGACCCCTCCCCGTCACAGGCGGGACAGACGAGCATGTCGGCGGCATCGTGGCCCGGCCTGCCACATCACGGTGTACCTTGCCAAATGTAAGATTACGCGAGGTGGGTCTGGGGCGTAACGATAGTTATATATACTATTACAACTAATACATGTATTGTATCAGGTGATACAAAATGGTAACAAAGCAAGATGTACTGGGCCACTACGCATACGCGGGAATCTTCCCCGGGACCGGATGGCCGGATGAGCAGGGGATCTATGATATGGCCGTAGATTATATCGCTGGGATGGAGTGGAGATACCTATCGCCCGACGAGGTCAAGGAATCCGTCATAGCAAGGATCGACGATCTGATTGCAGAGCGAAAGACGCAGGCAATCTAATTTTTTCGGGGTGCTGAGATGGATCAACCAGATAAAGAGTACGTCAACATCCGCATCTACCGCACCGACCGTGACCGCCTCGCCGCGACCATGAAGTACGGGGAGACGATGGCCGACGCAATCCATGCGTTGATCGAGCAGGCCCGACGACGTCACGATCGAGCAGACGATCAACACCCAGACGCGCGGGGTATGTGACCGTCTTGTCCCCCGTGCATTGTCCCGTCGTCGCTCGATCAACACCCAGACGCAGAGCGCGACCGAGATCGCCGCCGCCCGGGAGGACCCTCTGCTGCCGCGTTCCGGGTGCATTGTTGCCACTTAGCAACATGCTATGAGACCTTCCCCGGCGGGAGGGGCGGCACGACGGGATCATCTACAAGCAGCGACGGCGGGCGAGATAGCGCCCTACTCCCCGTACAGCCCCGGGGCATCAATTCGAAACACTTTTCATGCCAGCCACAGACGGGCCAATATGAAACCCCTCTTTGCTCTTGCGGTCCTCGTGGTCGCTCTGCTCCTCGCTTGCGGCTGCACCGGGACCACAACCGAAGAAAAAGGAGCGGTAGCGGCCCCGACCGCTACAGCGATCGAAACCCCGCAGGCCCCAACGCCGGCAGAGACTGCGACGGGGACCCCGGCACAACCGACCGCACAGCCGACACCATACATCCCGAAGTACACCGCGGGCGAGGTCCTGAGAAACGCCGATGCGACCGATATCCGGCTGATCACAAAGGTGAGTCAGGGCAAGTACCAGATGCGGACGGTCATACTCGCTGATGACGACTTGTATATAAGGGCGGATAAGTCGTACCAAGAGATGGGAAGCGCGTGCGATGCCCGCGAGTTCGATAAGATGGCGTTCGTATCGATGGGGCCTGTCTCGAGCGTCCTCGTCCGGGACGCCAACGGGAACGCCTACGGGTACCTGGAATACCTGGATAAGAGCACTATGAAGTTTGAGCGCCCCTCTCCGGAGAAACTCACCGGCGACGTGAAATACGTCCTGGAGATCTGGTATAGCGGGGATGCCCGGGTCTATGCCTCGATCGGCTCGGTGACGACCACGAAGACATATCCTGTCGGCGGTTACAAGGAGATCACCCTAGGTAAGGACCGCCGCGCGTTCGTCAGTGTGAGTAAGGACGATTACGGTTCAGGCACGTTGAAGGCCGTCTTGAAGGCAGACGGCGTTCTAGTAGCTGAGGGCGAGACTAGCGATAAATACGGTCATGTCTCACTATCATTCTACACATAATCCTTTTTTACGTGCAGTCTCCGGGGTGCATGTGACTGATAGGTAATCCGGACCCGGCCAGGCGCCCCCGCACCGGCAGAACGGCAATCGGTATGTGATACGTGCCTGCGGCACAAGATAGCCTTGTTCCTGCACGTTTACCGGCCGATCCGCTGCGGATGATGTTGCAAGACCTCCGGCAAAACACGCGCCGGGAAATCGACGATATGAAGGCGCACAGAAGAGGTTATTCGACCTTCTCCTCTTCCTCGATGGGTTCGAGCAGGAGCACGCGCACCCGGTTAGGGCTCCACCCGACCGGCGGCCCCGGGAGCGGGCATATCTCATGGGGAAGCTTTACCGGGAGACGAAGCGAGATCTGGGCGAGAATCAGTATACCTCCGACAGGGTAGGAAATAATTTCCCACCCAAACCAACCGCTGAGCGCATCGCCTCCTCGCGCGTGCGGGTGTGGGGTTTTTGGTAGGGGGAAATTGTTTCCCCTTTCCATCGCCTCCTCGCGCGTGCGGGTGTGGGCAAACAATTTGCTCCCCAAAAACCGCCGAGCGCATCGGAGAGCAGTTCAACGTCTCCGGCCATCGAACCCGCCTCCACATCGTGCCAAATCCGGCCGATCTTCTCTCGCCCCGACACTTCCACCTTCGAGAAAAGCAGGCCGGGAAATCGACGATATGAAGGCGCACAGAAGAGGTTAATCGGTTGGCTCTTCTCCGACCGGCTCCATGAGAACTATCTTCACGTGCTTACCTACCCACTTCTTCGGCACGAAGACCCGCGCAGAGTTACCGCCGTTGGCAACCTCTTTCTCGATGACCTCGTAGCCTTTGAACTCCTGGACGAATCCACCCCGGCGGACCGTAACGTCGTATGGATCTGACATATGTAACAACATATGACAACAAACTATATATAGATAGGCGTCTAATTGCTATTTGTGACAACATATAGCAACAACGAGGGGAGAGAAACCATGCAGAAGAAATTTACCCCGATGGGAAAAATCCAGAAGGTCCATGACGCCCTGCAGGTGCAGGCGGACGGGTGGACCCTGGGAACGCTCGTGATCGCCGCCGCGGACGTTCCGAAACTCCTAAACGGCCACGCGGTAGATGTTCAGTTTGTGCAGGAACGCCCCGGCCGTGAGGTCTTCGTCGGTCGCGCCGGCACCGCCCGGATCTCCCGGAGCGGCCGGGCGGTGAACGTCCGGATCGAGAGCAGGCTGATGACCGCACCCCTCGCGCAGGTGCAGAAGGTACTCTCCGGGCAGCAGCTCGCCGCCAGGCTCTCCGCCCCGGCCCCGATCATCGACGCGGATCGGGAGCAGGCGAAGTCGATCGACCATGACCTCGTGAGGTCGTTTGCATGATCCCCGTCGAGGACGCGGAAACCCTGCTCGCGGAGGCGAAGGCGCTTCGCGCGGAAGTCCGGGAGGTCGTGGCCATCCTGGAGAACTGGAACGCAGACCGCCACCGTAACCACGCGGGGCGGGAGGTGCGACCCCTCCCGGCGGCATCCGTCAAGGGGAAACCAACAGAAGAGACGATATCATGACAAACGTCAAATTTGGAACCACTGTTTCGGCGGTCTTGGAGTGCCTGGACTTCGCCGAAAGCGACCTGACAGACGACGAGCGCCACAACTCCCGCAAAGCCCTGGAGCACTACAAGGCAGCGGTTGCACAGACGATCCGGGCGGTCTTCGACGAGGCGGACGTCCCCGGCCCGGCCGCCCCGGAGCCGGTACCCTGCACGTGGTGTGGTGCCATCCTGGAAGGGGAGAGGCGCTTCTGCACCGTGTGCGGTATGCCGCAGAAGAAGGAGGCGCCCGGCGACTCCCTGGAGAGGATGCTTGCAAAAGATGCCGGCACGACCCCGGACGACCCGCGCTTTAAGGCAGTGGTCGCCCGGATCCGCGAGGAGCAGCCGGAGGCGTGGGACGCCCTGGTTCAGCTGATCGCCGCGCCGGAGAAGGCGTAACTCCACCACAACCACTTTTAACAGGGCGCAAAATGGCCTTGTCCGGGAGTATCCGGGTAGGAGAAAGGGGGTTAGTACCCGACCGCCTTCACCCCATATTCAGCCTGTGAGCGGGTGAATCCCTCAAACTCCAGTTGGTCGATCAGCCCGGACCGGGAGAACGACGAGTATTTCAAATACTGCTCAGCCTTCTTCGCCGCCTGCTCATACCAGTCAGCGCCGGATTGGTCAGCGCCATACACGGCCTCTGTGTGGGAGAATCCTTCAAACTCGAGTTGGTCGATCAGCCCGGACCGGGAGAACGGCGAGTATTTCAAATACTGCTCAGCCTTCTTCGCCGCCTGCTCATACCAGTCAGCGCCGGATTGGTCAGCGCCATACACGGCCTCTGTGTGGGAGAATCCTTCAAACTCGAGTTGGTCGATCAGCCCGGACCGGGAGAACGGCGAGTATTTCAAATACTGCTCAGCCTTCTTCGCCGCCTGCTCATACCAGTCAGCGCCGGATTGGTCAGCGCCATACACGGCCTCTGTGTGGGAGAATCCTTCAAACTCGAGTTGGTCGATCAATCCTTCGCGCGAGAACGCCGAATATCGTAGGTAACTCAACGCCTTCGCCGCGGCGTTCTTCTCGCCCAAGGTCGCCGTATCGGGTTTCAGAGTTGGCGTCGGTTTAGGCGTCAGCGTCGGCGTTGGTGTGGCCGTCCCGGGTGTCGGTGCAGGGTCGGCGGTCGTACTCGTGCAGCCGCTCGCCGCCAGGCTCACAGCGAGCAGGAGAACCAACAGAATTGTCAGATACTTCATAAGACAGCTTGTATGGATACCACCCCTATAAGTATTGCTGTTCTCGATCGCGACCTTCCGGCAAATTTGCCGGGACGTCATACCGCCTCATTTTTACCCTGGGCGCGGCGGCGCTGCAGGCAGAGGTGCTGCTCCGGTTCGCCCGGGACCGACAAGACGCTCCCGTCATGTCGAACGGATGAACGATTAACTCTGTATCGCCGCCACATTTACGACACGCACGGCAGGGATCACGCCGTTCAAAAGCGATGCGAAAATCTCGGCGCTATGGGCTTATTTTCAAGAAGGGATTAAGAACTAGGGTTCTTCAAGCCCCAGCCGAGATTTGAACTCGGGACCTGCTGATTACAAGTCAGCCGCTCTGCCAGCTAAGCCACTGGGGCACACCCTATTATGTGGGCGGTCTGCAGTAAAAAAGGTGGCGCTCACCCCGGGTTGTCTTCGCCCCTCTCCATGCCCTCGGCCGGTTGTGGCCATAGGGTCTTGCCGTCGTAGAGGATGCGGCGGATCCGGTGGTAGGGGATGCAGGCGACGTGGGTCCCGGAGTCCACCTCCAGGTACTGGGCATCGAGCGCGACGACCCGCTCCCCCTGCACCCGTGAGCGGTCGCCGGGCGCTCCCCGATCGACGTACTCGACCTCGACCCGGGAGAAGTCGTAGCCAGGATCGTGGTAGAGCCGGAGCAGCAGCCGGTGGCTTGTTCGCATATCCTTCCTCTCCCACGATCACCTTGCCCACCCCGGGGCATAAAGGTGCACGGTGCCGCTCGGGTTGTCGTGCAATGCCCGTTTTGTCGATGGGCCTGGCTGCAGCGCGACGGCAAGGATGGGTCTGCAATCTTCATAACCGAGGAGCACAGAAGTACCATCAGAATGTCGCATCTCACCGTCGATCTCGGGGGTCGGCCCGGCCTCGACTGCCGGGGATTCTGCTCGTACTGCTACTTCAAACACGTCAAGGGCACAACGTCGTTCGGCTGCAAATACTGCCTCCCCTTCCAGAAAGGCTGCGACTACTGCACCCGGGGCGTGCGCGAGGGCTATACCGGGTTCAAAGACCTCCGGAGCGTCGCCGACGAGACGCTGGCAAACCTCCAGGTGATGGGCGACGATCTCGACCGGATCACCATCAGCGGGGGTGGGGACCCGAGCTGCTACCCGGAGTTCCGCGACCTCATCGAACTCCTCGGCAGCATGGAGGTGCCGCTCCATATCGGCTACACCAGCGGCAAAGGGTTCGATGACCCCGGTATTGCCGACTTCCTCATCGATAACGGCCTCGCCGAGGTCTCCTATACCATCTTCGCCGCAGACCCAGAACTGCGGCGAGAATGGATGCACGACCCGACGCCGGAGACCTCGCTTGAGATCCTCGACCGGCTCTGCGGCGCAGTCGACGTCTACGCCGCCGCAGTCATCATCCCGGGCGTCAACGACGGCGAGATTCTTGAAGAGACCTGTGCGTGGCTGGAGGAGCGGGGTGCAAAGGGGCTGATCCTGATGCGGTTTGCAAACCGAACCGACCAGGGGCTCATTCTCGGGAATGCACCGCTCCTAGAGGGGCAACGGGTCCATACTGTCGATGAGTTCCACGATATCGTCACCGACCTAAACGAACGGTTCTCAATGAAGATCAGCGGGACCCCGCTTGGCGATCCCTCGATCGGATCGCCGTTTGCAATCCTTCACGAGCCCGACCTCTTAAAGAAACTCCCCCGGGTCAGGAAGCGTGCGACGGTGATCACCGGGAGCATCGCGGCCCCCTTCATCCAGCGTGTCCTCTCGATCCGCGGCTCGACATCAAGGGTCGTCAAGGTCAGAAAGGAGATCGCCTGCCTCATCACCGCCGACGACCTTGCCGGGGTGGACCTGGCGAGGCTTGAGGACGCTGTGGTCATCCCCGGTCGGGCCTTCGTCCATGACGCCGAGGCCCAGAAGATCCTCTCCGCAGACGGCGTCGACCGCGTGGTGGTGCGCGGCCCCGATATGCTGACGGCCGACGCGGAGATGAGCATGGGGATGACCCGTACGGAAGTGCTCGATAAAGAGATGGAAGGGTTTGCAGCCCTGATCAACACGATCAATCGTTACGGCCGGTGACGGGTGGGCACGCCTGGAGCGTGAACCGGAAGGCGGCCCCGGACTCCGGATGCCCCGGCACCCGGTCCTCGACCCATATCCTGCCGCCGTAGCGCTGGACCAGGGTGTGGACGATGTAGAGTCCTAGACCTTTGCCGCTCCTACTCCCTGTTTTCCTGAACTTCTTGAATACCATGGGTTTCTCGGCGTCCGGTATCCCGGGACCGGTATCCTCGACCGAGACCAGAATTCTCCCGTCCTCCTCCCGTGCAGTGATCCAGATCGAGACCCCGGGGCCGCCGAACTTGACGGCGTTGCCGACGAGGTTTATGATGATCTGGCCGAGGAGATCGTCGGCGGCGACGCACAAGGTCTGCGGGGTGTAGTGGATATCGACGTCCGGAAAGAAGGAGATGATATCCCTGATGACAGGATCGAGATTCACCGGCCCGAGTGCGGGAGTTTCCTCCGCAATCCTCCGGATCGTCGATACGTTCCCGATGATCTCGGCGCTCTGCCTGATAGCCGCTGCGAGTTTTCGGGCAAGACCCTTATCCGGCTCGGCGAGTGTCTCTGCAAGGAGTGTTGCATAGCCGCTGGCGACGGTGTTTGCGTTGTTGATGTCGTGCGTCATGAGGTCCAGGTAGAAATTCGCCTGCTCGTTGAGCCACATTCGCTCGACGGCGCCCCCTACCTCCCTGCCGATGGAGACGAGCACCTCCCGCTCATCCGGTGAGAAACTGTGCACGGTCCGGCTGACCAGGTTGATGGCGCCGATTACTCGTTTCCCGGTCATGATGGGGATGCTCGCAAACGCCTGGATACCTGATCCGGCATCCTGCGGGTAGGTGCGCGGGTAGTTCTCTACAAAGTGCGCCGCACCCTTCCCGAGAACCTGGTCGTATGGCGGTGCACCGAGATCGATGATCCGTCGCCGGAACGAGAACCCTTCCGGAAGCCCGATCTCGGTGACCAGTTCGGCGCTGGACCGGCCGGGATCGATCAGGTAGACGCCGCCGCCCTCAAAGATGAGGAGTTCCAGGGTCTTCTCAAGCACGCCTCTCAGCAGTTCGTCTAGATCTGCCGACGATGTGGCAGTCCTGACCACCTGATTGATGACATAAAGTTGAGTGTTCCTGCGCCGGATCCTCTCCTCGGCGAGTTTTTGGTTGGTGATGTCCGCAACGCCGATGGCAACACCAACGTATCCGGAGTTTCCGCCGGTCACCGGTGAAGTGGTGAGTCTGGCGTCGATAACCCGTCTGTCGGATCGGCGGAGCCGGAGTTCAGTCTCCTCCCGCCCGCCTCCATCCCGCTCGATCAGGATCCTTGCCCGTGGGACGTCGACCGGGTCGACGAAGGAAAGGAAGGGGGTCCCCTGCATCTCGTCTGTGGTGTAGCCGAGGATCTCCTTCATCCGAGCACTGGCAAAGACGATAGTGCCTCTCTGGTCGACCACGAGGATTCCTTCATGCAGGCTCCTGCCGATCTCGTGCCAGAAGCACTCTATTCGCTTGAACGCCACCTCGGTGCGCTTCAGCATGAGAGTATATCGGATGGTGCAGAGCAGGAGTTCGGGGGTGAGTTGCTCCCGGATCAGGTAATCGTCCGCACCACGCCGAAGGAGCCTGATCGCGGCGTCAAGGTCGTCACGCGGGATGAGAAGGATGACCGGAACACCGGGGGCATTCTTGCTCACCCGCGTCACCACATCGGGATCGTTATCGGGGTCGAGCATGACGAGATCGAACGGCTCCCGCATGAGGGCAGCAAGACCGTCGGCAACCTGCGGGTATGAGATTATCTCAACCGGGAGCCCGACTTCCCGGAGCAGCTGCTCTATCAGCAGGGCGTCGCCCGGGCTCCTGGTGATGATGAGCAGCCGGAGGGGTTCGGGCATTCCTTCATTCCCCCGCCGTCAGGTTCTGGATGTCTGGTAACTCGAATCCCATACCCATGCGAGGCACGCCGGGATACGCCCGGAACACTTCCATCTTCTATCCGGTGCTGACGATAAGTCTTACTGAGCGGTTCCCACTAACTTGAGGAACCGTTCGATGATCCACTCGTTTCTGACTTCGGGGTGGAAGAGGGTACCGTAGAGAGGGAGTGAATGGTGCCGGATCGCCTGGAGGCACCGGTCGGAGGCGGCAAGCGATATGAACCCATTTGGAGCCTGCACGGCCTGTTCATGCAGTTCGTATGCAAAAAAATCCTCCTTTCCGGCAAAGAGAGGATCGGGAACGAGCACTCTGATCTCGGTCATGCCGATCTCGCAGCACGGTTCGATACCGCCGCCGAAGGCAGCCGCGAGAACCCGCATCCCGGAGGAGATGCCGAGCACCGGGCGCTTGAATTCAGAAAGCCACTTGAACCGTTCCGGATGTTCTGCGAACCCGGTATCCTGGAGCGCCGTCCCGCAGATGATCGCCGCATCCGCGGCCTCGATCTCCGGTGCACCGACGGCGGTGTAGTGGCGGGTGGCAAACGGTGTTCCGGCATTCTGGAGGTGCCGTTCAATCGGCCTGACAAACTCGTCCCGGGAGAGCGAGTTCTCCCTGTAGCAGAGGTCGAGAACGAGGATCATTTTTCCATCAACCCCGCCCGCTCAATCCGAAGGACGCCGTTGTAGTTCTGGTAAACTCGCGATGCTTCCTCGATCGCGATCCGCTGTGAGAAGAAAGGGGCATCGACGACGAACGTCTCAAACTCCCCACCTTCCCCGGTGAGGGTAACCTGGTGCTTCCGGGCGATTTTCCGGAGTTCATCGAGGGTATGGCGGTCGATCTCCTTCCCAAGCCATGATGCGTCAAAAGGAGCGGAAAAAACGCCGACGATGATGGCCTTAAAGCCGGCGCTGATGAGTTCGTCCATGTACGCCTCCTGGTCTGTATCCCAGAGCGGGTTGAAGCACCAGAGGCCCAGTTCCTGGCAGACCCGCTGGACCCTTGTTGCCTGGTAGACAGAGAGGATCGCCCCGGTGACGATCCCTTCGATCCCGAACTGTTCCCGGGCAACGAAAAGAGCCCGCTTTAAGTCTTCAAGTTCGGTCTCCTTCTCCCCTGCCGTCTCCACCTCAACGAGAGGGAGCCCAGCCGCCTTTGCCTGGAGTGCGGCAAGGCGGATGTTTGGGGTGTGGAACATATAGCTCTCGGGGTTCTTGGAGACGACCGTGATCAGACAGACCACTTCTTCCTGTTGCATCGATTTCCAGCAGGCAAAGAGTGAGTCCTTCCCACCGGAGAAGAGCACGCCGAGTTTCATCGTAACTGCATATCGTTCTCTTTCGGGCATGATAACTCCTGCGGCGCGGCAGAACTATGTGCCTTATGGGAATCCGGGTGCATGTGGGCTGGTAGTTGCAAAGGGGGACGCTGCGTCGGATTCTGGGCAACGGCGAGATGCCCTGAGGGCGCCGGGCGAGCGGGATCAGGCTTATATGGTCTCGAACCTTCACCCAACGTTGGCACCTGGAGTATCAGGAGGTAGCCGCTATGGCCGGAGATAAACAATACCTGAAAGATCAGATCGAAGTGGTGGTAAACTGTGTCCTGGTAGATTATCGAGGGGATTCTGAGTCGCGGGATCGGGTTATCCATGCGATTATAGAATGGGCTGAGGAGCACCCGGATGAGTGGGATGAACTGCAGGCACGCTGCCAGCAGCGCCATGAAATACTGGCGTGATCTCTCCCTGCCGGTACGGCATCTCTTCTATCCTTTCCTCTCTGCGCGGTTTGTCCCAGGGCGCATCGAACTGTTTGTTGTCGAGCCGGATATCTGGCGGATCTGATACTCACGAACGGCTTGGTGGCTATGGAGCGAAGAGTTGGGTCGGGAGCGGTTGGGGTTATTACTGGAGAAGTGGGATGTGCTCTATCGCCTGCTGAAAGATGGTGAGAGAATGGAACGCCCAGGACGGAATTCGAATCCGTGTCGACGGCGTGACAGGCCGTCATGATAGGCCACTACACTACCTGGGCACTCTGGTGATTCTCGCCGCCCGTTGCCCGGGCGAGAAGCATAAGTGCGAGGGGAGCGATTTGAACGCTCGAACTCCTACGAGACAAGGCCCTCAACCTTGCGCCTTTGACCTGGCTTGGCAACCCTCGCTAGGGTATGAGGAAGAACATGCTTTACGCATGAACGGAGATGGGTAATCCATCGGTTGCGCTTTCGCACCCCGTTTACCTCATTTAATCTGTCGTCATCCCTCAAATACTTTTGTATGCTGATGGGGTAGCAATGCGGCCTGGCCCCCCTGGCAGCACGAGATCGCTCCTGCAACTGCGGTCTATTGGATGTAGGATCGGGTCAATGCAGAGCGGTTCTGGCAGGGCCTGAAGGACACCACGTTTGACTGCCGATAGCGGGGTTTGATTAACCGTCGGGTCCAATGGGATTCCATGAAGACCCCATCCCCGGTTGTATGCCTCTGCTGTGTGTTGATACTTGCTCTGTTTAACGGTGGTTGCATAGTTCACGTCAAAAACCAGGAGTATTACGATAACCAGGAGTATTACGATAACTGGGTTGTTGCGGAGCCGAACAACCCTGGAGGCCTGGTGCATCCGGGGGATGTACTACAACAATAACTATAATCAGTACGCCGAAGCGCTGGAGAGCTGCAACAGGGCGCTTGAACTGGACCCGGAGTACGGGCAGGCATGGTACCTGAAAGGAGTCATCCTGACGAATATGAATAGGACCGACGAAGCAGCGGCGTGTTTTGAGACTGCAACGAAGTACGATCCGGGATTGCCCCGGGGAATGCCGCTTGTTAACGGAGATATGTGAGTGTGTAAGGGAATGCACTCCCGTGAGTAGTATGGATCTGCTCACCGGTTGTTGTCTTTCTAGTCCCCATGCAAAGGTGGTCTGAATAGATGTATAAAAAACACTTTCTGACAGATCTGAACCTGAAAATCGATGCTGCGGGTGGGATCCGAACCCACGATCTCCAGATGTCCCAGGTTTGGACGCACCGTTTCGCTTGAAAACCCTATGAGTCTGGCGCCCTAACCAGCTAGGCCACCGCAGCACACAAAGTGCATTATAACAATGATGTATTGACAAATAAACCTTACGTCTCCCCAAAAAATTGGATGACGGGTTACTTCATGTTTTTCTGTAGATACACGTTGACTGCTGCGGTTATTGCCGCCACATGTTTCCCCTGCCGGAGCGACGCGGCCAGTGTCTGCATACGCGCCTCTTCCTCGTGGAGGTAGCGGCGCAGATCCGCCATGATATGCTCCTCCTGGAGGAAGTGTGTGTGCGTATCGCCGGCGATGAAGTGAGCGTTATGCATGATCGCGTAGTGGAGCGGGAGCGTTGTCTTCACACCCAGGATGACATACTCGTAGATGGCCCGGCGCATCCGCTGGATAGCCTCCTCGCGGTTGGAGCCGAGAGCGCAGAGCTTCGAGATCATCGAGTCGTAGTGCGGAGGGATGGTATAACCCACATGAATGCCGGAGTCAACCCGTATCCCCGGCCCGCCCGGGGAGCGGTAGCGGACAATCTTTCCTGGATCCGCAGCGAAGTTGTTCAGGGGGTCCTCAGCGTTAATCCGGCACTCGATCGCGTGCCCCCGGATACTGACATCCTCCTGGTCCATCGCGAGTTCCTCCCCGGCAGCGATGGCGATCTGCTGCTTGACCATGTCAAGCCCTGTGATGAACTCCGTGACCGTGTGCTCCACCTGCAGCCGGGTGTTCACTTCCATGAAGTAGTAGTTGCCGTTTGAATAGAGAAACTCCACCGTGCCGGCGTTCGTGTAGTTTGCTGCCTTTGCGGCGGCAATGGCCGAGGCTGTCATCCGTTCGCGGAGTGCGGGTGTCATGATCGGACAGGGTGCTTCCTCGAGCAGTTTCTGGTGCCGGCGCTGGATCGAGCACTCACGGTCGTAGAGGTGGAGGATGTGCCCTTTCGAATCGGCAAGGATCTGAATCTCGATGTGGCGCGGTTTCGTGAGATATTTCTCCACGAAGACCGTCGGATCTCCGAAGGCGGATTGGGCGATCCGCATGCCTTTTTCGATTGCTTCCTCGAGTTGCTCCTCGTTCTCGGCGATGTGCATCCCGATACCGCCGCCGCCCGCGCTTGCCTTCACAATCACCGGGTAGCCGATCTCAGCGGCGACCTTCTTCGCTTCATCGAGGCTCCTGACGCCTTCCGGGGTGCCGGGAAGGACCGGTACACCCGCATCGTGCATCATCTGCTTCGACCCGATCTTCGAGCCAAGAGCCTTGATGGTCTTCCACGATGGTCCGATAAACGTCAGACCTTCATCCTCGACAAGTTTTGCAAAATCGGCATTCTCAGCAAGGAACCCGTACCCCGGATGAATTGCCTCCGCTCCGGTCTTCTTCGCCACATCGCAGATCCGCTCTTTGTTGAGGTAACTCTTTGATGGGTGCGCCTCGCCCACGCAGAATGCTTCGTCGGCATACTTGACGTGGAGTGAATTCTTGTCGGGTTCTGAGTAGATAGCAACCGTATCGATACCCAGTTCCCGGCAGGCACGCATAATCCGGATGGCAATCTCGCCACGGTTAGCAATCAGGATCTTGTCAAAGTACTTCATCGCGCAAACAGTCCCTATTCGATGATCATGAGCACATCGCCGTTCTGCACGACGTCCCCGGCATCCACGAAGATCTCCTTCACCGTGCCGTCGCGTGGACTGCGGATTGGGTTCTCCATCTTCATCGCTTCAAGGACAATGAGGGTATCGCCCTTCTTGACGGTGCTCCCACGCTCGGTCATCACCTTCAGGACCATGCCCTGCATGTTGCTCTTGACGCCGCCGGCGACCTCGCCGCGGGGGATCCTCTCTTTGGCTGATGATTCGGCTGCAGGTCCCGGGACCGAGCCTCCCTCCACGGTAATGATCCGGACCGAGAAGATCTCGCCGTCCACCTCCACCTCCATGGACCGGGGTATGCCTGCAGCCCCTGCTGGTGCGGTGACGACTGCCGTCTTTTCCGGGATCACTTCGGCCTTCCGCTCGCCCCGGAGGAACGAGGGAGCAATGTTTGGATAGAGGATATAGGTGAGAACGTCCTCCTCACGGGTGACGAGACCCTGCTCCATTGCTTCCGCCCGCATCTGCTCGTAGATGGGTTCGAGGAGATCCGCCGGACGGACCGTGATCGGTTTCTCGTCGCCGATGATCATCTTCTGCACCTCCGTGCTGATCGGGGCGGGTGAGCGGCCGTAACAGCCGAGGACGTAGTCCTTTACCTCTTTTGTCACGTTCCGGTAGCGTCCGCCCATCAGAACGTTGAGCACCGCCTGCGTGCCCACGATCTGGCTTGTCGGTGTCACGAGCGGCGGGTAGCCGAGGTCCTCTCTAACCCGGGGGATCTCGTGGAGCACCTCATCCAGGCGGTCAAGTGCATTCTGCTCCTTTAACTGGGAGACGAGGTTTGAGATCATACCGCCCGGAAGCTGGTAGATCAGCACGTCCGAGTCAACCCTGTCTGCGATGGAGTTGAAGAGCGGATCGTACTTCTCCCGAATCTCACGGCAGATGTTGCGGACCTTGCGGAGTTTGATGAGGTCTATCTTTGTATCCCGCGGCGTTCCGGCGACGCTTGCAACGACACTCTCCGTTGGAGGCTGGGATGTGCCGAGGGAGAACGGCGACATCGCCGTGTCAAGAATATCCACGCCGGCATCGATCGCCGCCTGATAACTCAGGGGTGCCACGCCGCTCGTACAGTGGGAGTGGAGACAGACCTTGACATCTGCTACCTTCTTGATCCCCGAGATAAGGTCTCGGGCATCATGGGGCATGATCAGTCCGGCCATGTCCTTGATGCAGATCGAGTCGCAGCCAAGCGTATAGAGCTCCTGCGCCATATCGATAAAGGACGCAACGGAGTGAACCGGGCTTGTCGTGTAGGAGATTGCGCCCTGCAGGTGCGCGCCGACGTTCTGGACCTCCTCCATCGCTTTCTTCATATTCCGGATATCATTCAATGCATCAAAGACCCGGAAGATGTCAACTCCGTTCCGCGCCGATGCCTCTACGAACTTCTCCACCACATCGTCCGGATAATGCCGGTACCCTACGAGGTTCTGCCCTCGCAGAAGCATCTGGATAGGAGTGCGCTTGAGTTCAGCCTTCAGCATCCTGAGACGGTCCCAGGGATCGTCGTTGAGGAACCTGATGCAGCTGTCAAAGGTCGCCCCGCCCCAGGCTTCGACAGAGAAAAAACCCACTTCGTCGATGGCTCGGGCAAGAGGGAGCATATCTTCTGTCCGCAACCGGGTGGCGATGAGCGATTGATGCGCATCCCTAAGCGTGGTGTCGGTGATATTGAGTGTATCCGATTTGGCAGCACACATCGAATTTGCACCTCGAAGGGCTGAGAAAATATCAATAAAGCCTCTAGAAAATTCATCCTAATAATATAAAAACGTCGCGAAGGGGCAGGCACGATAAAATCCCAAAAAATACGGCTGATATGGATGCCAGAAGATCTTTTGAGTCCCTCCTGAACTCTGGACAGATCTCTCCTCCGAACGTATACCCCCGCACGGCAAGCAGCCGTGCGATATCGTCGGATCGCCGGATCTCCGTAACAATGAGGGTGACGGCGAGCGGCACGATCGAGCGCAGACCGGGTCGGATTCCCTTCAGTGCCATTGCCACCTGCGCATGCTCGATATCCTCCCGGATAACGGCGAGCCCTCCAATTCCCATCTCGGCAATGAGCCCGATCTCGAATCCAACCCGGTTGCCGAGGGCCCAGACCGCCACAGAAAGAGCATCTCCCTCCCTCGTCTCGGCATATGCCCATGCAGCAAGCAGCAGAATCACGGTCATCCGGATGAAGTAGGAGAGACCAGGTCCGCCCTCCAATGCAGAGACGAGGGCTGTGACGCCGATCATCGCAATAAGGGGGATGAGCACCCGCGGTCCCGGGAGGGTTTTTGTGCGCGGTGTCGCGAGCAGCCACCAGACGAGGGCTGCGACGGCTCCTGCCGTGCTTGCAAACGCAGCAAGCGAGAGGACAGCAGCCGCAAGGAACCTCAGTCGCGGATCCTGCATAGCGCCTCCCGGGCGTCCTGGAGCCTGATGTTTTCCGGGCGCGCACCCTCGTTTAAGGCGTATGCAAGGTACGGCGGAGCGTGCCGCCATCTGGGAATCGCATGGGGAACACCGCCGAGGCCGGTCAGGGTTCCGTTCTCCATCTCCCAGATTGCATCCACCCGGGGGAGGACCGCGCTCTCGTGCGAGAAGATGATTGTGATGCCCTCTCTCCTCCCCTCGATCATCCTGCAGGCCCTCTGTTTTGCGGTGCAGTCGAGCGAGCTGAACGGTTCGTCCAGCATCAAGAGGTCCGGATCTTGCATGATGGCGCAACAAAGGGTCAGCCGTTTGAGTTCACCGCGGGAGAGGCGGAACGGGTCATCGTCTGCACGCCCGACCAGATCCGCCCGGGCAAGCACCTCGTCCGGGTCAAGGCCCCAGGATGCAGCCTCCCCGGCGACGGTCGAGGATGTTATGTGGTACTCCGGGAACTGGAGCAGGACCTGGACCGAGGAGATCCCGTGCCTTCGGACGGCGCCACCGGTTGGACGGAGAAGCCCTGCGATCAGGAGGGCGAGCGTCGATTTTCCACTGCCCACCGGACCGCTGACCAGGTGTACGCCCTCATCGAAGGTGCCGCTGCCCCGGAGGGTGAACGTCCCCCGGGCAAACAGGAGTTCATCAAGTTCCACTCTCATGAACGGAGCCTCCAGATCGTCGGGTAAAAGCACGTCCCCTCGAGCGCCGAGAAGACCTCGTCGGGCGTCCCGTGGTGCCGGACCCTGCCGCCGTCCATGAAGAGGATGAAGTCCGCTTCGGCTGCGGCATCCATCGATTGGGTGCACCAGAGGACGTGGGCGGCCGGGCTCTCCCGCACGATGCGGTGGACGCGCTTTGCGGTCCCGGCGTCCAGGTGCGAGTCGGCCTCGTCGAGGATCAGCACCTCGGGGTTATCGACAACGGCCGCGGCCAGCCCGACGAGGGCCTTCTCTCCCCCGGAGAGGGCCGAGACCTTCTTATCGAGGAGGTGGACGATGCCGACCGCCTCTGCGGCCGCCCTGACAAGTTCATCCGCCCTCGTACAGGGGTAATGGCGGAACCGCGGGGTCGATGCAATCTCGTCGTAGACCCGGGAGAAGAGGAGCGTCCGGTCCGGGAACTCCCCTACCCACCCGATCTTTGCAGCGGACGGCGGCTTTCCGAGGATCTGGACTCTCCCCCTCTTTGGCTCCTCGAGTCCGGCGCAGACCGAGAGGAGCGTCGTTTTTCCGCTCCCGTTCGGCCCGATCACGGCGATATGGCGTGCAACGAGAGAGAGATCGGGAATATCGAGCAGTTTATGCCGAAGATCGGTGATGCGGATCATGCCAGACGCTTTCCTATCGAGTACGCTGCTGCGACCTTCACGACCTCCCCGATGACGAACGGGGCGACCCCGAGCAGGACAGCCTGGGGGAGCGCAAGCGAGGCCGAGTAGGCGAGCCATGCAACCCCGAAGAGGTAGATGACGGTTGTCGCCAGAATCAGGCCTCCTACACGCCACTGTATCGATTGCCCCGCCGTACCGTTATGGAACATCGGCAGGTTCGCCGCCCCGAGGAGGACGTAGAGCCCGACGGGTATCACTCCGTAGCGTTTCATGACGATACCCGCAAGAAGCACAAAGAGTGTCTGGAGTGTGAGCGGGACCGGGGGCAACGGGATGGATATCCAGCTCCCGGCAGCAATTAGCGCGATAAACGTGCCGCTGTAGGCAAGGATCCGTGTTCGACGTATCATCTAGACCGTCTAGTATGGGACGGCCGAAGAGAAAAATCCTGTCAACCAAAAATTTTGTTGTGGTTGACAGGTGGCCCGGGTCAGAACTGGAAACAGTCGCCGGCGATAACCCGCTCGACCTCTCCGTTGTCCTTGCGGATGATCAGGGCGCCGTGCCTGTCGATGTCGATGGCTTCTCCCTCAAAGGTCTTGTTGATGGTCTTGATGACGACCCGGTGCTCAAGCGTCAGGGAGAGGGTCTTCCACTCGCGAATGATGGAATCGTATTCTCCATCCTCGAGCTGCCGATAGCGCAGCTCAAATTCCCGCAGTATCCGGGCAAGAAGCGCCACACGATCGACCTCATGGCCCACCTCATCCTTGAGCGAGGTGATTGTCTTCTGCAGGTCCGATGGTAGATCGGCAAGTGAGATGTTCGCATCGATCCCGATCCCGAGAAGGGCATAGTGGACGGTATCTGCCTCTGCGGCGAGCTCCAGGAGCAGCCCGGCAACCTTCTTATCCCCGATGAAGATGTCGTTGGGCCACTTGATGAGGGCGCTGATGTTGTACTCCTTCCGAATGGCCCGGGCGATTGCGATCGCCCCGGCCATGGTGATCATGAAGAGGTTGTCAAGCGGGATCCGCGGTTTTAAGACGATGGTGGCCCAGATCCCACCGGCGGGCGAGACCCAGGCGCGTCCGAGTCTCCCAACGCCGCCGGTCTGCTCCTCGGCGATGATCACCAGACCGTGCAGTTGTTCAGGATCCGTCTCGCCGGCAAGTCTCTTCCCGATCCAGCTTGTGGATGTGGTGCGGTCGAAGTGGCGGATCTGCCGTCCGATGACCTGCGTGCGAAGTTTTTTCTGGATCTCGTACGGAAGGAGCCTGCTTGTTGCCGCTTCAAGGCGATAGCCTTCCGCCCGCGATGATGAGATACGGTATCCCAACTTTCGGAGTTCACGTATCTGTTTCCAGACTGCTGAACGGGTTATGCCCAGTTGCTCTGCAATTCGCTCGCCCGATACCGGGCCGGATGCTTCTTCGAGAATCTTTAATACGCTGATTGCCGTATCCTTCATGTCTATTACCTTTGCGTTGCAGGCGACTCAGTCGAGGGCGGATATGGATTCTCACCAAAGATCTGCCTTTGGATCTCCGCGTTCTGCTCCATGAAACCCGCAATATCGAAGATCCCGGTCACATCGACGATCCCAATCGCGCCGATGGCCTTGCCTTCCTCGTTTCGCACCGGCGCCACTACCACCGGGATGCCTTTGTATGGGCCTCCTTGCGGCCTGACCCTCAACGTGACGTTCTCCGCCAGGACTTCTTCAAGAACGGGGCCGGTATAGGCCTCCTCAATAATCTTCCCTCCCTCGATTCTGAGTCCGGGGTAATCTCGGGAGCGTGCTGTAACAGGCAGACGGCCAAGCAGTTCATGGATACTCATCATGATTGGAGCGAGATCGCGCGCTCTCGAAGACTCAGAGATGATATACTGCTCCATGGTCGTACCCCTAACTTTTCATCACGGTTTATCTAAAATAAGGTTTCCCTCTCGTTGCAGGAGAACTCCTTCAAAAATTCACGTGTTGGGTACTCATGGATACTGGAGATCAGAATTATTCCGTCGCCGACCACCTTCTCGATGAGAAGCGCCTCACCGGTATCCGCGGCGGCAAGCGTCTCACCGCCGTGGGACGGGAAGGTGCCATCACACTCGACGGCGGTCAGGTCGTATCCGGAGAACAGGGAGTTGTATCTGCTCTCCCTCTCGAACCTGACGGCACGCGGCCCATAGGCGAACGTATAGGTTACCGGGAATGGGAGCCAGTCGTAGGCGTCATCACGAGAGCATCCTGCCCCGAAGACAAGCAGTCGCCCACCGTTCTCGACGAAACGCCGGATACGCCCCTCTGCGGCCCGAAGAGCCGGAAGAAGGTTTGAGTAGGACGGGTTTGCAAACCCCGTCGGGACGATGAGTGAACCGAATCGTCCGCGCCAGAAGGGAGATCCAAGCATATGGGGGTTGACCGTCTCACAGCAGGAGCCGCAGTCCTCGATGAGCCGCGAGAACATGAGAGGACTGTCCCAGAGCAGCCCGGTTCTGCCGGTCACCCCTTGATCACCCCGAGCGGCTCAAGTCGGACAACGATATCCGAGAGGCCTGCTTCATGCACGACCCGGACCACTTCCCCGCTTGGCTTATAGACTTCGGGTGCTTCTTCAGCGAGGGCGGCGTCGCTGTGAGCTCGCACCACAATGCCCTCTCCTGCGAGTTGCTCCCGGAGTTCTCTCCCGCGGACTTCTTTCTTCGCCTTCGACCGGCTGAGCACTCTCCCTGCGCCGTGGCAGGTGCTCCCGAAGGTCTTTTCCATAGCAGTCGATGTGCCGCGGAGGAGGTAAGAGGACGTCCCCATGCTTCCTGGGATGATCACGGGTTGCCCGATCGCGGCATACTCCCTGGGAATACCCGCTGCCCCGGGACCGAACGCTCGTGTCGCGCCTTTGCGATGGACGCAGACCTCCATCGACGCACCGTCGACGTCGTGGCGCTCGAACTTTGCGACGTTGTGTGCGACATCGTAGATGAGCCGCATCTCATCGTAATCGATCCCGAAGAGCTGCGAAAAGACTTTTCTTGCCTCGTGCATGATGACCTGTCGATTCGCCCAGGCATAATTTGCAGCGCAGACCATGGCGCCATAGTACGCACGCCCTTCTGGGGAATCGATAGGAGCGCAGGCAAGTTGCCGATCCGGGAGTTGTATCCCGTATTTCGAAAGCGCCCCCTCGAGCACCCGTATGTGGTCGGTGGCGACCTGGTGGCCGAGACCCCGTGAGCCGCAGTGGACCATGAAACAGACCTGTCCCTCAGATATTCCAAAGGCCTTCGCAACCTCGGGATTGACGATCTCTCGCGCCACCTGAACCTCCAGGAAGTGGTTTCCCGCGCCGAGCGTCCCGATCTGCGGCACGCCTCGCTGGCGTGCTTTGGCACTGACCGTCTCCGGTTGTGCGCCGGGCATCGCGCCTTCCTCCTCGCACCGGGCAAGATCAGCGCTCGTGCCGAGTCCGCGCTCAACCGCCCATCGTGCGCCGTCGACCATGATATCGGAGAGCTCCTTGTTTGAGACCCGCAAGGTGCTTTTTGCACCAACACCTGTCGGTACCGCGGCAAAGAGGCTCTCGATCAGTTCTCGCTTCTTGCCGGAGAGATCGGCCTCGGTCAGAGGTGTCGTGATCAGCCGGACGCCGCAGTTGATGTCGAAGCCAACCCCGCCGGGAGAGATGACCCCCTCAGTCATATCAAACGCGGCAACACCGCCGATGGGAAACCCGTATCCCCAATGAATATCGGGCATGGCAAGCGAGTGTTTCACAATCCCGGGAAGGGTTGCGACGTTTGCAAGCTGACGAATTGCCCCTTCCTCAAGTGTCTCTCCAAGCGACGGTGAGAGGAAGAAACGCCCGGGTACCCGCATATTGGGAACATACCCGATGGGGACCTCCCATTCGAGGTCTCCGACTTTATTGATTCCTTCAAGCATATGGATCCCTCTTAAATATCGAAGATGATCTCCACCACATAACCCTCTTCTTCTTTAACGATTTCGAGTCCAAAGTAGGATATACCCTTGACAATCGTCCCTCCGGAGTGCCGCTTTGGATCGAAGGGCTCACCTCGTGCGGTGGCGGTGAGCCGGGTACCCTGGACATCAACGTCAAACGTGCAGAATACGGTGCCCTCGACCTCGGTGATGAAGAGCAGTTCCGAGAGGTAGTCGATAAGGAGGGCCTCGAGGTTATCGGCCTCGAGGGAGATCTCTCTCGTGACGCCGCGGTCAATGCAGGGGCCGTACATGATTTGGAACATGGCTCGGCCTGCATCGGCAAAGAGCTCGTTTATGGTCCTTCCCCGCACCCGCATCTGGACGTCGGCGGTATGTTCCAGTTCTTCGAAACTCATGGTCTAGAAGTCATCATAAAATATAGGAATCATTCCCTTGTGAACGGAGTCGATGTAGCGGGCCTGATACTTCGAGACATAGATGGTATAATCACCAACCGGGATCTTCAGATCGGTCGATTTCGGCGGTTTCACTGACGTCGGGAGGAGGATGGCTCCGCTGCAGGATGTGCTCACCCTGAAATCACGCTTTCTCTGGAGAACGTATGTTCGGACGTCGTCTGTGATGTAGATGCTTGGCGATGGTTCAGACCCCTGTGTATCACTCTGCATGATTAGTCTCACATATTGGTTTTGGGTATAAAAAAAGAGGTATGGTCTTTGAGTGTTACGTTATTCCGAGGATCTTCGCCACCACATCCACGTACTGGTCTTTCAATTCGTAAATTGTCTTTGTTCCCTCTGCGTTCCGCTTCACATGCAGAATGCCCATTCGGGATGCAATGATACCTACCATTGATGCGATGGAGTGATAGCTGATCGAGAACTGCTTCTGTAACCTCCTGTAGATCTGGGGGATGGTCAGAGATTTTACTTTCACGAAGAGGCTGAGCAGTTCGTGCCGGATTCCATCCCGGTCCCGTGAGAGATATCCTTTGAGTCGAGTTTCTATCTCTTTTTTGAGCTCAGAGGGTGATCTCATATGTGCTTGTGATTCGGTATTTTATATATATCTTTTCTTTTCAATCGTTTAATCGAGTATTCTGCCAGGAGGACGACAATTGTCTGACGAAATATGGTGAGGATAAATTAGATTGGTCTATTCATAATACTGTAACATATAAGAGGATATTTTAGAAATTTAGTGAACATAACCCGTGTTCTTGTTGCTCAGGATCTTCCTCCAATGAACTCTCCTGCAAACATTCTGCGTGCCGCTCTGTTCTGTGGGCAATGCTTGCAGGCATGCGCGTAAAGACGATGAACATGAGGGTTGGCCTGGGATCTGGCAGGGACAGTCTGAATGGATAAATGCGTTCTGGCCCGGCGTGATGAGATCTGCAAAGATGGGCTGCCATGCTTCGTTAGGACCTACGCGGAGGGAGAACCGGGCGCGATCAGACCTTATTCTGATCCGGGATATTTTGGGACGGACTCGCGCTCCCCGGGCGGATCACGATTCGCGCCTCGTATGAATGAGCAACCCTTTAACCTATCACACCCGTACACTACTACGGCATGGAATTTTCCGGATATGATATCAACAAATACTCTCCGCGGCAGATGGTAGCGCTGCCCCTCGTTCTTCTCCTCCTTGCCGGGGTCCTGGTGGGCTATACCACGCTCACCACCGGCCTGCCGGTAACTCCGGGCATTGACTTTGTAGGGGGAACGGCGGTCACCGTGTTTACCGCTGACAGCAAGGAGACGTTAGAGGCGACCTTTGCCGGGTATCCACTGCTATCGGTGGGTGAGGGGATCGGCAACGGAAAGTACCTCCAGTTCGGTCCCATGGACGATACGCAGCTTCAGGATCTCGCTAGGCTCATCAATGAGAAGTATCCTGATGCGAAAGTAGACCAGATCGGCGAGACGTTCGGAAAGACCCTTCAGGGCCAGGCAATCCTCGCACTGATCTTCTCGTTCATCGGGATGGCCGTCGTGATCTTTCTGGTGTACCGCAAACTGGTATCAGCAGGCGCGATCGTTCTTGCGGCCTTTTCTGATATCTGCATCACTGCGGCGATCATGCAGATCATCGGCATCCCGCTCTCCCTCGGGACTACGGCGGCTCTTCTGATGCTGATCGGGTACGCTGCAGACAGTAACGTCCTGCTGACCACACGTCTCTTGAAGCGCAAAGGGAAACTCGAAGAGAAACTCTCCGGAGCCTTCAGGACCGGTATCATCATGACGACGACGACGCTTACGGCCATCGCCGCGATGTGGGTCGTCGCCACGGCAGGCCAGATCCAGATCATCAGCGAGATCGCAAGCGTCCTTCTCATCGGGCTTTTTGTCGATATGATGAACACCTGGATGTTGAATGCCGGGATACTCAAAGGATACATCCGCCGGGAGAATAAGAGATGAACAGCGAAACCATCAAGAACCTTGTTAAAGACTGGCGGGTTGCCCTGCTGCTCGTGCTGGTCGTCGGCTCCCTCATCGGCATCTACCTCGCCCCCCCGAACCCGGAGAAGGGGCTTGAGGGGAACCTCCAGTTCGGTCTCGATCTCGAAGGGGGATCGTGGCTGCAGATGGAGTTCCAGTCCGTGGTCGTGACCTACTCGACCGACGGATCGGTTGGAAACCTCATAGAGAACCTGAGAACTGGTCTAGATGCGGATGTCATCCAGATCGACCAGAACCACCTGGAGATCCGAAAGAGCGTCTCACGCGCTGACCTTGAGCCGATCTTTGCAGAGTCGGACGCTTCGATCGTCGGTTACCAGAAGGGTGTATCGGCGCTCACCGCGGACGAAGTAAAGCGGATCTTAAGCGACAAGGTGAACGCTCTCGGGATGCAGGACGCGCGGATCAACCTCCTTACCCCGACGGGAAGCGATTACCCGCAGTATGTGCGGATTGAACTTGCCGGCGTCGATATGGCGACGGCGCAGGAGATTGTCGGCAAGCAGGGTCTCTTCGAGATCCGGATCCAGACGACCGGCAACGAGACCGAGCACGTCCTCTACGGCGACCAGATCACGAGCGTCGGCGTGCCGCAGAGAGATCCCGGAACACAGGAGTGGGGTGTCGGGTTCTCGCTCTCTGATGCCGGCGCAGAGGCCTTCCGGAATGCCGCCATCGAGCACGGAGCGGTCGACAACCCAAGAGCTCATTACCTCATGATGCTTCTTGACAACGAGACCGTCTACAGCGCTCCGCTCTCCGGCGAACTTGCGGCACAGATCCGGTCGGGCCCGGTCAGGTCGCTCTCCGCGAGCACCGGCCTCGGCGATGAGGGGCTAGAGGAAGCACAGGCGCTCCAGGTTCACCTGCGTGCCGGCGCCTTGCCGGTGAAGGTGGATATCGTCGGGTCTGGCTCGGTCCCCGCGGCGTTAGGCGAACAGTTCAAGATGGTGGTCCTCATTGCCGGGGTGCTTGCCCTGCTCACCGTGGGAGTCGTCGTCTACTACCGCTACCGGGAGCCCTCGATCGTGATCCCGATGCTCGCCGTCAACTTTTCAGAGATCGTCATTCTGCTCGGTATCGCCCGATATTTCGTGCAACTCGATCTCGCCACCATCGCCGGTCTGATAGCGGTTGTGGGTACCGGTATCGACCAGCTTGTCATCATCACGGACGAGGTTCTTCACGAAGGGCGCGTCCCATCGCCGAACCTTTATCTGAAACGGTACGGACGGGCGCTCGGGATCATCTTCGCCTCGGCGGCGACGGTCTTCATCGCCATGCTCCCTCTCGCGTTGATGGACCTCTCCACTCTCCGGGGCTTTGCCATCATCACCATACTCGGTGTCCTGATCGGTATCCTGGTCACCAGGCCCGCGTATGGAAAGATAATCATGGCAATCCACTCCAAATAAAAATCCCACAACAACCTTTATTACCCCATTCACACACAGTGTGTGAATGGGGTATAGTCTTATGGGAAAACCAGTTTTGATGGACTTTTTCGCCGAGTGGTGCGGCCCATGCCACCAGCAGTCACCGATCATCGATGAACTCGAGGCAAGAATGGGCGACAAAGTTGAGATCAGGAAGATTGACGTCGGTGTTGATTCCGAGCAGACACGCCAATATGCCGCAAAATACGACATTCAGTTCGTACCGACGCTAATTATCGAGAAAGATGGAAAGATCGTCCAGAAACTGGTGGGTGTACAGGATCTCGAGAAACTTGAAAGCATCCTAAAACCGCTGGTCGAGTAAGGCAATGAAGATCGGGATCGTCGGTGGAACCGGTGAGATAGGGGAGGGCATGGCGCTCCGGCTCTCTCCGAAATACGATGTGATCGTGGGGTCACGTGAGGAGACAAAGGCGATAGCCACCTGTGATGCCTGCAGGGCATCTCTGGAGGAGCGTGATCTGGCGTGCAATCTCCTCGGGGTCACCAACCAGCGTGCGATCGACGAGGCGGATGTTGTCATTCTCGCGATACCGTTCAGACACGTGGCTCCCACCCTGAAAACCTTGACCGGGTTTGAGGATAAGATCGTCATCAGCCCGGTCAATCCGATCGAACGGACAACTTACTTCTATTACGCTCCTCCGCCGGAGGGTTCGGCGGCGATGATGATCAAGGGGATGCTTCCAGAGAGCGCGATCGTCTGTGCCGCGTTCAATAACGTCGCTGCAAACAAGTGGCGGGCGCTCGACGAGGTGCTGGACTACTCGGTCGCCGTCTGCTGCGACGACGATGGTGCAAAGCGAACGGTCATGGATCTTGTCAACAGTGTATCCAGCCTCCGTGCCTATGATGCAGGACCGCTTCATGCCGCTTCCATCGTTGAGAGCCTCACACCGCTTCTCCTCAACATCGCGCGGTTCAACGGGATGAAGGATGTCGGAGTGAGGTTTGTATAATCCTGCCCGGGAGAGGTTTTTGTGGCTCGGGACCTGCACCTGACCCCAAAAACCTGAACTCTTTGGTAATCGTATTCGCTCTGCAAAGACTGTTTTAGAACTCTGATCTCTTCTCGATAGTCCCAACCAGCACACAGATATCCCCTGTCGCGCCAAATCATTCTGTACGAAGTTCGGGATGTCTTAAATGCTGGATCAGGAATTCGAACGAATAGGAAAAAGGCTCTTTTTGGAAGGGCTTGTCGGAGCGAATTTCGGAAACATGAGCGTTCGGGCGGAAGGGGGCTTCTACATCACCAAAACCGGCGCGTACCTCGATTCCTGCGGGATGCCGGTCTACGTGCCTCATACGGGCGACGTCCCGCGTGAAGCCTCAAGCGAGTACCGGGTTCACCGGGCGGTCTACCGGGCGACCGAGCACCAGGCGATCGTCCACGCCCACCCGGTTCACGCCGTTGCGGCCTCGCTCGATCATGATCTCGTCCGGCCGGTCGACAGCGAGGGGGGTATGCTCTGCCCGGAGATCCCGGTCGTCACCGGGAGCCCGGGGACCAACGAGATCGCAGAGAACGTCGCCGGGGCGCTTCAGGCCGGTCATATCGTCATTGTCCGGGGGCATGGGACGTTTGCCGCCGGAAGAACACTTGATGAGGCGTATATCTACACCTCGATAGCAGAGTATGCCTGTAGGATTCTCTTCTTATCGGGGCGGCTTCGGGGGGTTCTGTAACTCCTCGATCTGACGGATGATCTCGCGGTGAAACCCAAGGAGCATGTCGCTGATAACCCCGAACATGAAGATCTGAAAGCCGACCACGATCAGGAGGACCGTGAGGATGGTGAGCGGCAGGTGCTCGATATTCTTGAGCCATTCGAGGACGACATAGATCCCGATGACACCACCTGCAAGCGATATGAAGAGACCGATGATCCCGAAGTAAAAGATCGGGTTGTTCGTCTTCGCGAGCCGGTATATGGTCGAGAGTATCCCGATACCGTCGTGGAGGGGATTTAGTTTGGTGGCGGTGCCGGATCGTGCGTAGTATCGGACAGGAACGACGGCTATTCGCTGCCCGTGTCTCACCGCCTCGACCGCCATCTCCGTCTCGATCTCGAATCCGGTCTCCTTTAAGGTCATTTGCCGGATCGAATGAAGGGTAAAAGCGCGGTAGCCGGAGAGGATGTCACGAAGGTCTCGTCCGTGTGCTATCCTGAACATCAAGTTGATGATATGGTTGCCGAGGTGGTTCAGCCTCGTGAACGCCCCTTCCTCCGGGTTGGCAAGGCGGTCGCCGATGACGTGATCGAACCCCCGCCCGAGAGGTTCGAGCATTCGCTCCGCGTCTTCCGGCGAGTTGGTCCCATCTCCGTCAAGCATGAGCACGTAAGGCTTATCGATGATCTCGATAGCCTCGATAATGGCGTTGCCCTTTCCCTTCCCCGTCTGTTTCCGGACAATTGCTCCTGCAGCCTGTGCAATCTCCGGGGTCCCGTCGATGCTGTTCCCATCCATGACGAGGATGTGGTGAAACCCGCGCTCCTGGAATTCCTGGATCAGTCTGCCGATCGTCGGGGCTTCATTCAGCGTAGGGATGAAGATGCACACCTCATCGCGCTCGATGCTCATTGACGTACTTATATCCAATTGGGAATCATAAGGACTTCGCATGCACGTTGCCAAATCGGGGCTTAGGGTTCTCGGGATCGCTGAGAGTTACTCCGGGCGTGAGCGGTCCACCCTTGCCGGGGTCGTCATGCGAAAAGATCTCCTTATCGACGGGGTGGCCTTTGCACCGGTGACCGTCGGGGGATCGGACGCCACCGATGCGGTCATCCGGGTCTTTACCGGCCTTGCACGAGAGGATATCAACCTCATAATGATCAGCGGAAGCGTCATCGCCTGGTACAACATCATCGACCCCGTAGCGGTGCAGGAGGCGACGGGTCTCCCCGTCATCATCACTACCTACGAGGAGTCGGAAGGGCTCGAGGAAGACATTCGCCGGCACTTTCCGGGCGACGTTGAGAGGCTTGCAGCATACCGCCGGCTTGGCGAGCGTATCCCCGTCAGGCTGCACTCGGGATACGCTCTCTTCATCCGGCCTTACGGACTTTCCTTCAAGGATGCTGCAAGGCTCTGCAACGACTTCACGCGCGAAGGGAAGGTGCCCGAGCCGATCAGGGTTGCCCGGCTCATTGCCCGGGGTCTCGTCCGGTCGTCCCGGTCAACTCCTGACGACCATGACCGTTGACGTCGCATGATCGACGACGTAGGAACTGACACTCCCGAGGATGAATCGGTCGATCCGACCTCTGCCATGCGATCCAATCACGGTCAGGTCGGCGTTGAGCTCCTGCGCGAGAGCGGTGATCTCCGCTCCCGGGTGTCCTCGGCGCTTGTGAACCGTCATCCGGACTCCGGATGCGGCTGCCTGCCGCTCCGCTTCGGCGAGAATCTCATCCGCCTCCCGTTCGAGCGAGTCGAGGACTGCCTGCCTTGCTAAATCGGGTGGTTCGAGCTCGTTGAGCATCAGTGTAGGGTAGGTTTCGGTCTGGACAACATGTACGGCATGAAGGGCTGCTTTCATGGAGCGGGCAACGGCCAGCGCTTCCTCGAGCGCTCTGTGACCGATCTCCGACCCATCGATCGCGACGAGTATCAATTTGAACATAATCGTCTGTCTGAAACGTACTGATACAAATACATGGTCTTTGCAGGCGTCCCACCTCATGCCTGCACGGTGTGCTTCGAGATTATCTCCCCCGTCTGCTTCTCCAAAATCTCGACGGTGACCTGTACGCCCGGGTAGATGGTATTGTCGGAGAGGTCCAGTTCCAGCTCCTCGCCTGGGTTCCAGTAGGGGGTGCGGCACCCCTCGCCCCCGAGCGTCTTTACCCCGTAGTGGTGCGATGGTATGAGCCGGTGGCCGTTTAAAGTCTGGACGACGCAGACTTTCTGGCCGTTCCGATATATGACTGCCTTTAAGCCGTCGTTTTCGTAGACCGTGCTGCCGTTATTGAGGAGCACTATCCTGCTTGCGCAGGTGAATTTTCCTGTCTCCTTGCTGTTATGAGAGATCTCGGTAATAATGATCGGCGGCTCTGCAGGCTCCATCCAGGACCCGGACGGGAGCATCGCAAGCGCCATCAGCAGGACAAGAATAGCGAGGATGATGGTGATGGCAACCATCAGGAGCGTGCCGTGCGTCTCCGAGATGGCTCGATCACTCTCCGTGGTCAGCTCTACTGGCGCTTCGGACGGTTTCCCTGGCTGAGATGCCGTTCGTAAAGCCGTTGAAAATCGAAAGATTGTGCTATCCGCTCCCAACATTTACGTCCCTGTACCGTCTTCTTCCCGCGGACCGCGGACCACGACAGCCCGATGCGCCAACTGCGCTGGGTCTCCCGGCGGGCGTTCTGACATGAACTACTGGAGCAATGGTTTGCCCGCACGGCATCTCTATCTGTATGCAGGGGATAGTGACTCCCCATCCTCCTTGAAGCGTCATTCTCGCCTTGGATGAGAATCCCACCATCTGATAAATAAACGCTACGAAACGAAGTTTCAGTTGTGAGTGATTGAACTATGAAACAGAACTCAGGTCCATCTCGATCGATTTTTAAGCGGACTATGGAGCAGCCACTTGCCTGTAGGAGCTGCTGATTGCGCCCAGGATACAGAGACCGGTCTTCAAGGTTAAGGCCTGAGGGAGTGGCATCTTACAGCGCAGGCTATGAGATCTCCTGGATGAGAGGCGGAGGTCACAAGGGGGCGTGCGGCATTGTCCGAAGAAATGAGTGCTGGAGGCGGACACACCCGGTAAGGGGCGGGGCCGCCACCCCATCATCAGGAGTGATGACCGCTGGTCCCGGTCAATCGAGGGACCCCTGGGAAGCGTCACTCACCCTGGTACTCTTCAAGAGCGAGCTGGTACATCCAGTCGAAGAGGAGCGCGCAGTCTTCCGGGGTACACTCCTGATCGCAGCCGATACAAGGGAGGATCTCTCCTCCTGCAAGGATGAGACAGGGGTCAATCGCCTGTTTCTTCGCCCGCAATAGATACGTCTTGATGCCGTCGCTACGAAACTCGATACGCTCGATCAGCCCGGCATCCAGCAGTCGCTTTACGATTCTTGAGCACTTTCTGCTGTCGATGTCAAGGAGTTTCCAGAGTTCGCTCTGGAGAACCCCCTGGCGATGAGACTGAATGACCTTAAGTGCTTCTTCCTCCTGGTCGGACATGGCTATCAGAGCAGGGGTGCAATAGTCAAAATGTTATTGCCTCTTATGACGACGGTCCCCAGTATGCGCCCCCTCTGGTCGCCTTTATACTCTGTGGTCTCGTCCATATGCAGATTCAGGTGTTCGTCAACCGCCACGAGCCGGCCCTGGAGTTTTCTGCCGTCGTCCTTGATCTCAACGACTATTTTAGAGTCTACGAGAGAAAAAACCTTTTTTACGGGGAGTACAATGCCGTTAACCATCTGTTCTTATATGGTTACCCTCACGCATTAAATTTTCCGTCAACCATTTCCGGCATAGAAAGAGGCCTCCCTGCTACAGAGATCTCGTTCGAGTACCCTTGATTGCAATCAATGGCTGGCAGTCCAAAAACCAGGAGTAAAAATGGGTTACTCGGGGAGGTCTTCCCAGCGGTCCTTGAACTGCTTCTCGACGCCGGGGAGAGTGGTATACTCCATCTCTTCGAGCGAGAGGCGGTGAGGTTCGAACGGTCCGTGGGCCCTGAGCATACTGGAGAGTTCGCAGCACTGTTCGCGGACGCGATCGAATGCCGGATCGTCGAACATATCTGCAGGCCCGATCAGTTTCCCGTTGCTGACCTGGAACCCGAGACAGATGACCCGGGGCGGTCCGTCGAACTGCGTGCAGTTTGCATCGCAGACGCCGACCGGCATGAATGGTCCATGGTGCGAGCCGCGCATCCAGCCGGCAACGAGGATGGGTGTCCTGAAGGGGTCGATGACCTCTCCGACCGACGGGAACCCGCTCTGTGCCCTGACGATCATGACCGGGTCGTCCTTGCCGACGTAGCGGCCGGCCATCAGATTCAGTCGCTGGGTGCTGGTGGAGGCCGCGATTGTGCCATCCCTCTTCCAGACGTACTTGATCACATAGCGGCTCGGTGCTCCGATATAGGCAAGAAGGCTGTAAGACTCTTCGGGCGTGTTAAAGCGGATCCTCCGCTTCTCGATGACATCGTGGACCTCGAAGGTGAACCCTTGGTGCATCGAAGGATCGATGACGAGGCCGGACGTGCTGAAGGGATCGGCGAAGATCTTGTAGAGGAAGTAGTTCCACGCCCCGGGCTCGGTCTTGTCGGCCATGAAGATCAGAACCGGATCGGAACCCCGCTCCTCAAACTCCATCTCGGCAACGCCGGGTCCCATCCCCTTAACATTGCCGCTGAAAGCATCCCCAAGGAGGTCCTGGCCGGCGCCGTAGAGTTTCATCTCTTTGGCAACTCCGGCGCACTCCATGAAGATATCCCACGCCAACTTGTGGATCTCTTCATTGTCCTCACCCTTGGTGTGCGTCATGATCAACTCGAGATCATCACCGCAGTGGGTAACATGCGAGTCGATGATGATCTTGCCCTCTGCTTCCTTGAGCCTCTGGGCGGCCAGTTCAAGGATCTTTGGGTGGGTACGGGAGTGCCCTGGGAAACTGCCTATATCTGCTTTAATTACAGACACGGTGGTCTTAACCATTTAATCACCACTACCTGGACGGGCATAGCCCTTACGACTAGTAGATAGGTATTACTGTATATGTAGGTGTTGTTGCCTTGAAAAAGGGTTGGCTGGGGCAACGTATAGTACGACTTCCTATCCTTGATGTGGACCGGATTTCTTTCGCATGTGTGCGGCGGGAAGTGGCATTCTGCTTAATGTAGTGAGTTTTGGCTTTTTGGTCCAATTATACTCTTCAATCCAAAAAAGGAAGGCTATCGGTGTTCAATCCCATTGGGGTCTAATATGTGACTTAGATGTCCGCCGCGCGTCCCCTCCCGGGGCGGCAGATGAGGAAAAAGAGGAGTTGCCGGGTTCTGCCGGGTCTTGGGACGGCCCTTAATCGATCCGGATTGTTTTGCCCCGTGAGAATTTGACCTCCAGGACACCATGCTTGTAGTTTGACTGCATGGAGTCGGGATCCACGGCCGGCACCTCCACCGAGGTCAGCTGGTTTGCGCCGGCGATGATCGTCAATGTCCCATTGATGAGTGACAGGTGAATTTCATCTTTTTCGACACCCGGGAGATCGACTGCCACCGTCACATCATCGTCGGTTGTAAACATCTCTGCGATCGGCTCGATCTTTCCTTCCGATGAGGGTTCTGCAGGCGCAGATACGGGTTCCGTCTCCTCCGTCGTTGGGGCCTCCTGTCTGCTGGCATCATGAAGGACGATCTTGAATCCATAGGCAAACGGCCTGTTCTGATCTCCCTGCTCTTTGAGCCCCTGCTCCATGAGACGTTTCATCAGCTCGTTGAGCTGCTGGAAGATGTCTTCTGGGGTGTCACTCATGTGCATCACGTTGTCTTTGACTCTGTTGATGAGGGACCGCCCCCAGAAGGGGACCGGTCCCATCAGAACGCCATGCCTGTCTGGGGCAGCGGACGTTCTATCTTGGTCTTCAGTTCCTTTGTGAGACGGCTTATCTCACCGAAGTCTTTCTTTCTCGCGTAGACCGCGTCTTTGAGGGCCTGCACCAGATCCTTGACTTCTTCCTCGATCTTTCCAGTCTCCCGCGTCCTGACCCGGTTGATGGCCGAGACGGCCTCTTCAAGGGCCGACCGCTGCTCCTGGTTGTAGAGGATCTTCCAGGAGCTGCGTTCGTTCTCTTCCAACCGGTCGATATCCAGCGAACCTTTCACGCGGGTGAAGGCATCTTCGAAGTGTTTCTTCGTGATCCTTACATTGCCGATCGCCTGGCGCCGTTCTTCCTCGGGCTTCTTGCCCATCACAGCAATGAACTCGCGCATTGCGGATATCTTTGCTTCACGGACCAGTGCCTCGATGTCGGCTCCAACGTAGCCTTCTGTCCTGTCAACCAGTTCATCGATGTTGACATCGTTTGAGAGGATCTCTTTGTTCCTGAGGTAGACCTCGAAGATCTTCTTTCTGCCCTCACGATCCGGCGGAGGAACGTAGATGATCCGGTCCAATCTGCCGGGGCGAAGCAGCGCCTCGTCCAACATGTCAGGGCGGTTGGTAGCGCCGAGAACCACGACATTGTTGAGCTCCTCGAGGCCATCGAGCTCTGTCAGGATCTGGCTTACCACACTTTCAGTTACGTGTGATGATCCTATATAAGCTCCGCGCTTTGGCAGAAGTGCATCTATTTCGTCGAAAAAGATAATCGACGGTGCAGCTTGCCTCGCTTTCCTAAACACCTGACGAATTCCGCGTTCTGATTCCCCGACCCATTTCGAAAGGAGTTCCGGACCTTTTACAGAGATGAAATTGCATTCGCTCTCGTTTGCGACCGCCTTTGCCAGGAGGGTTTTCCCCGTTCCTGGGGGGCCGAAGAGCAGGATCCCGCGGGGTGGCTTAGTGTCCAGGGAGGCAAATACCTCCGGGTACTTGAGCGGCCACTCGACGGCTTCCGCAAGATCTCTTTTTACGTCATCAAGGCCTCCGACGTCTTCCCATTTGACATCGGGTATCTCCACGAGCACCTCCCTCATCGCGCTCGGCTCAACATGCTTGTGCGCTTCGATGAAGTCCTCGTTCGTTACACGGAGCTGGTCGATGATCTCGGCAGGGATCTCCTCCTCGATCTTGATCTGCGGGATGATCCGACGCAGCGCGTGCATCGCCGCCTCCTTTGCAAGCAGCGCGATATCTGCGCCGACGAACCCATGCGTCGAGCGGGCGTACTCCTCAAGGTTCACATCGTCGGCAAGCGGCATGCCCCGTGTGTGAATCTGGAAGATCTGCTGCCTCCCTTTGGTGTCCGGGATGCCGATCTCGATCTCGCGGTCGAACCGGCCGCCGCGCCGCAGAGCAGGGTCGATCATATCGGGAAGGTTCGTTGCGGCGATTACCACGACCTGACCACGGGTCTTCAACCCGTCCATGAGAGCGAGGAGCTGGGCGACGACCCGGCGTTCGACCTCGCCCTTCACCTCTTCACGTTTGGGCGCGATCGAGTCGATCTCGTCGATGAAGATGATCGAGGGCGCGTTCTCCTGCGCCTCCTCAAAGACTTCGCGGAGACGCTCCTCGGATTCGCCGTAATACTTGCTCATGATCTCGGGGCCCGAGAGCGTGATGAAGTGAGCGTCCACCTCGTTTGCCACTGCCTTTGCGATCAGCGTCTTTCCTGTACCGGGCGGGCCGTAGAGGAGGACACCCTTTGGAGGCTCGATGCCGAGGCGCTCAAAGAGCTCGGGGTGCCGGAGGGGGAGTTCGATCATCTCCCGGACGAGTTGCAGTTCGCGGTCGAGACCCCCGATATCCTCGTAGTGGACGTCGGCCGCCCTCGTCTCCCGCTGCCCCTCCTTGGGCTCGTATGGGGTCTCCTTCAGCTCGATCTCGGTGCTGTCGGTGACGATGGCGATGCCTTTCGGGACGACTTTGGCGACCGCGAACGTAAGCGGGTTGCCGAGGATGCTGACCGGAATGTATTGCCCCTCGATAACCGGCCGGCCTCGAAGGAGTCTTGCCAGGTACTGCTCGCCGCCGACCAGCCGGATCGGCTGGGTCGGCTGGATGGTCACTTTCTTCGCGTATCCGGCCTCGGTCTTCTTGATCTTGACTATATCGTCGATCCCCGCCCCGACGTTGCGCCGGGTGTTTCCATCGATACGCAGAATTGCCCTGCCGGTGTCCTGGGGGAATCCAGGCCATACGAGCGTCGCTGCCTTCTGCCGACCTTCGATCTCGATGACGTCCCCGCTGACAAGATTGAGAGCCTTCATTGTGTCGATGCTCAGTCGGGCAATCCCACGACCGGCGTCTTCATGAGCCGCCTCTTTGATGGTCACCTCAACAGAGTCGATATTAGCCATGTGCTCCATCTCCTGTGATGTTTACCATAAGTAAGTGAAAAGTTATATTTATATTTTTGCATTGCAGCATCCTATTTGCACTGGATGATACCCTTTTCTGTAACAATGAAGTCCATCTTCACGTCGTAATCGTCAGCAGGAATGCTCTCCATCTGCTGGCAGGAGAATGCAATCCCAATCTTTTTTGGGCGTGGGTACCGGCAGAGGAAGCGGTCGTAATACCCGGCGCCGTAACCAAGCCGGTTCCCTTCGGCATCAAAGGCAAGCATCGGTATGATGACGGCTTCGACCTCCTCGGGCCGGGCCGGAATCTCGTGACCGATCGGTTCGGGAACGTTGAATGTGCTCGGGACGAGGACCCCGGGGTCCGGGAGATACGAGAGGCGAAGGCTGTGGGTCTCCCGCTCGATGATAGGCACGACAACCTTCACGCCCCTGCGGTTTAACTCGAGGATGAGGTCATTTGTCTCGACCTCCGGGGCTTTTGAGACGTAGACCATAACCGTTTCAAACCCGTTCAGGAGTCCAAGGAGCCGTTGTTTGATGCTGCTGCTGTACGCTGTAATCTCGTTTTGGGAGAGATGGGATCGGACCTCCTTTGCCTGCGCGCGGAGGGCCGCCTTTGCCTGACTCATTATAGGAGTTTTGGCTCAATCAAACCATAAAATATACATGCTCCCGGGCGGGAAAGCCGTCGCTTCGCTGCTTTCCGCTCCCCGCTGCAGACCTCACAGATCCCGCGGAGCAAGAATGCCGTCGCGGCGTTCTGGGGTGCATCGAGGATCTCGTCTCGGGATGCCCCTTCCCTTCAACGCGATGCCCATATGGACCTTCGGGCAGCTGCCTGCCTCAGTGGCGATCCCCTCACGGTCCACGTTACCGTGAACATCAACTTCCGCTCTTTGGCGAATGTAATATTAAAAAGTGGGAGTGTCCCGCCGGACTCTCCTATTGTTAGAAGTTAAAATGCCGCCCGACAATCTTTAACGCGCAGTAATCGCCGCACATTGTGCAGGCATCGGTGTCGGCCGGCATCCGTTCGTTCCGGATTGCCCGGGCGCGCTCGGGGTTGATCGCGATCGCAAACTGCCGTTCCCAGTCAAGTTCCCGGCGTGCGTGGCCCATCTCGAGATCGGCGTCCCGCTTCTTGAGTTTGATCATATCCCCGACGTGGGCGGCGATCCTTGAACTGATGACGCCCTCATAGACCTCCTCGGGGGTTGGGAGCGCCAGGTGTTCGGCCGGCGTCACATAGCAGATGAAATCGGCACCGTAAGAGGAGGAGAGCGCGGCCCCGATGGCGGCCACCCGGTCGTCGTAGCCCGGTGCGATATCGGTGACGAGCGGCCCGAGCATGTAGAACGGCTTTCTGTTTGTGACCCGCTTTTGCAGGATGACGTTCGCCTCGATCTCGTCGATCGGGATATGCCCCGGTCCCTCTATGATCGCCTGCACACCCTCTGCGTGAGCTTTGTCGGCGAGTTCGGCATTGATGAGCAGTTCCTGAATCTGAGCGCGGTCGGTCGCGTCGTGGACCGCACCCGCCCGCATCCCGTTGCCGAACGAGAGAGTGACCTCGTGCTCTTTTAAGATCTCAAGCAGGTAGTCGAATTCAGAATAGAGCGGGTTCTCTTTTTCGTTGTGGAGCATCCACGCGGTCATGAAGGCGCCGCCCCGGGAGACGAGCCCGCCGTGCCGTCCCTGGTTCTTTAAGCGCTTCATCGTCTCGTAGTTGATCCCGGTGTGGATCGCCATGAAGTTCGTCCCGAGCTTCGCCTGCTCCTCCGTGATCCGGAAGAGGTCGTCCTCCTCCATGTGGACGACGGCCCCGTATTTTCGGGCGGCCTCGATGAACGCCTGGTAGAGCGGGACGGACCCGACCGAGAGGGTGGTCGCCTCGATGACCCTGCGCCGGATCTCGACGAAATCGCCGCCGGTGGAGAGTTCCATCAGCGTATCGGCACCGGCGCGCTCGGCCTGCCGGGCCTTCTCGACCTCCATATCGACGTCCACGATATCCGAAGACGTTCCGATGCTTGCGTTGACCTTCGTCCGGAGTCCTTCGCCGATACCGCAGATCTTCACCTTGCGATAGGGGGAGACCGGGATGACGATATGGCCCTCGGCCACGCCGCGCCGGACGAAATCCTCAGTTACACCTTCTGCTGCCGCAACAGCCCGCATCTCTTCAGTGATGATGCCATGTCGGGCATCCTCTATGAGTCCCATGGCTCTATATTTGAGAGAAAGGGTTGATAAAGGCTTGTTTTTGCGATTTGACCTAAGATTTGCTTGTTTTCTCCTAAAGTAAAATTGATTTACGCTTACTCAGGTTTTGTTTCCTAGCCGGGAAGCCAAGACTTACAAGAGAGTGGAGAGCACCAGTACATCGATTGGTGATCCCTTGTACGTCAATTTTGGTGGCTTTGTTCCAATCAGCACCGTCGACTGGCGTGGGCGGGCAGCCTGCACCGTCTTTCTCAGAGGATGCCCCGCCCGGTGCTTCTACTGCCACAACGCCTCCCTTCAGGGCGGTGAGGACCTTCGCGACATAGATGAGATCCTTGAAATGATCCGGAGTTCCCGCATGCTTGCAGGTGCCGTCGTCTTCTCCGGAGGAGAGCCGACACTGCAGGGGCCGGCGCTCATGCACCTCGCCACCGCTGCCAAAAAGATGAGGTTCTCCGTCGGCCTGCACACAAACGGGATGTTTCCCCGGGTTATTGAAGCCCTCCTTAAGGAGCATCTCGTGGACATGATCGCGCTCGACCTCAAGACTACATGGGAAGACTACGACAATCTACTGGGGCTTCCCGCCGTCGATGCGGTGAAGGGGTCGCTTGATCTCTGCATGCGGGCCAGGGCCAACGGCAGCCTCGGAAGATTTGAGGTCGTGGTCACTCTCTTCCGGGGCAGGGAGAGTGATCTCCCATCCATCGCCAGGGCCACCCGCGGGGTTGATCTCGTGCTCCAGCAGGGAGTTGCCCCGGGATTTATCCCCCTGACCCGACAGGAACTCGAGGCGGCAGCAGCGCCGCTTGGCCGCAAAGTTCGGATACGGACCCGGGAGGATGGCGAGGTCGAGTACGACCCGGAGCGGTAGGTGTTCTCGCGATGCACCAGGTCCGGTTTTGTCGATGCAGCGCTGACGTTAAGCATAATAGCGTCGGGAACGCACGGTTATGGAGACGCTCGTGGCGGCTGCCCGGACCTCGCATTACGGGGATCGGGCGGCCGGCTACACCAGGATTCTGCAGCCGGTCTCTCGCCGGCACGGCCTGCTGTTCTGGATAGAGTATAATAGGTGGAGAAGTCCTGATGAAGGTCATTGGAATTGTTGGTATGCCGGCAAGCGGGAAGGGGGAGGTATCAAGGGTCGCCAGGGATCTCGGGATCCCGGTTGTGGTTATGGGCGACGCGATACGGGAGCAGGTGAGAGCGGCCGGTCTCCCCCTGACGGATGCTAACTGTGGCGCGATCGCCGGGAAGTTGCGCGCAGATCTCGGTACGGACGCCATCGCCCGGATCACCATCCCGATCATCGAGGAGACGGGTGCGCCTGTTGTCCTGGTGGACGGTATTCGGGGAGACTATGAAGTAGCGACGTTCAAAGAGCACTTCCCCGAATTCACACTGATCGGGATCGTCTCGTCGTTTGAGACCCGTTACCGGAGGCTCGCAGAGCGGGGGCGATCCGATGATTTCCTCACCGTTGAAGAACTCCATCTTCGCGACGAGCGGGAGCTTGGGTGGGGGCTCGGCCGGGCTTTAGAAGAAGCGGACTGCCTGATCACGAACGAGGGAACCCTTGAGGAGTTCACTGCCGAGGTCCGCGCCCTGCTCTGCCGGCTGGGAGGGATAGGAGAATGAGTCTGGTACCATATTTTTCATCCTCATCCAAGGTCTGGGAGTCGCGGGACTGGGTCTTCGGGCTCGAGGAGATCGGGTATGCCGGCTGGGAGATTGTTGCCGACGGCAAATATCGGCTTGACAACCACGAGAACTTCGCCGCTATCCAGGATAACCTCGAGAGCACCGGCCTTCTTGCGACCGTTCACGCGCCTTACAGCGACTTAAACCTCGCATCACTCAACTACCCTATCTGGCGCGAATCGATCCGCCAGACCTGCTGCTGCATTCATTATGCCGCCGACCTGACAGACCGGGTGACGATCCATCCCGGGTTTGTCTCCCCCGTGGGAAAACTCGTTCCCGAGAAGGTCTGGGAGATGCAGAAGACTGCGCTTGTCGAGATCGGAAAGTACGCGGAGGACCACGGCGTTCTTGCGTGCCTCGAGAACATGATCAGCATTAAAGACTTCCTCTGCCGCTACCCCGAGGAGATCCTCGGGCTCACGGAGGGGATCGCGGGGATCGGGATCACACTAGACCTCGGGCATGCCAACACGAATGGTCTTGTCGATGCGTTCCTTGAGCATGTTCATGAGGTCAACCACCTGCACATCCACGACAACCACGGAGCGTCGGATGAGCATCTGGCGCTTGGTGACGGCACCATCCACTGGGAGAAGGCCGGACGGATCATCGCTCGGGACTACTCCGGTCCGGTTGTGATCGAGGGCCGGACGCTTGAAGAGGCAAAACGAAGCCTTGCAGCATTCAGGAAGTGGTTCATATAGCCGGCGAGACGTTGCATGTTCACTTCCTCGGCACAGCGGGGGCTCTCCCGTCTCCACAGAGGAACCCATCCTCGGTCCTGATTCGGCGCGGAGCCGACACTCTGCTCTTCGACTGCGGGGAGGGGACTCAGCAGCAGATGATGCGTGCCCGAACCGGATTTACGGTGAATGCCATCTTCATCACTCACTGGCATGCCGACCATTTTCTTGGTGTCTTCGGGCTCGTCGAGACGCTCGCGTTCATGGGGCGGACAGATCCGCTCCCGATCTACGGCCCACCCTGGGTCGAGGAGTTCGTTGAGATCGTGCAGAAGATCAACCGTCATGCCCGTGGGTTCCCCGTCACCGCACACACACTCGAGCATGGCTCGGTCGTACCCTTCAACGGTTACACCGTCCGGGCGTTCGCGACGCTCCATGGCATATCTGGACTTGGCTATGTGCTTGAGGAGGACGAGCGGCCCGGCAGATTCAATCGCGAGCGGGCCATCGAACTTGGTGTCCCGCCGGGTCCGCTCTTTGGACGACTTCAGCGCGGGGAGACGGTCCGCATCGTCCGTGACGGCGTCGAGGTTGAGGTCCGACCCGACGACGTACTGGGCATGCCGCGTCCCGGGCGGAAGATCGTCTATACCGGGGACACACGCCCGCTGCAGCACCAGCCCGATACTGCTGCATTGATCCGGGATGCAGACCTTCTGATCCATGATGCCACGTTCGATGATCAGGAGAGTAACCGGGCCCGCGAGGTCCTCCATTCGACCGCCGGCGAGGCGGGCGAGGCTGCAGCAGCATTAGGGGCCCGTATGCTTGCCCTGCTGCACATCAGCTCCCGCTACGCGAGCACAGCAAACCATATACGCGATGCAAAGCGACATTATGAGGGTGACGTGATCCTGCCAGCCGATCTGGCGGTGCTGGAGATCACATACAGGAGCTGATTGAGATGGACGGTGATGGTGATGGAGCAGGGCCTATCCAGCCAGAGCCACCTGATCCTGACGGGTCTTGGCGCCCTGCTCATCAGCGCCGCCATCTCGAGCGTTGCAGGCATTTATCTTGGTTCTGCCCGTGAAGTCCTCGCATTGATACCCGGCCTGATGGTGCTCCTGCCGTCGATAATCCATATTCGGGGGAGCATCGCCGGCGTCTTTGCATCACGCCTCTCCTCGGCGATGCACCTTGGGGAGTTCTCCATCGACTTTGAGGAAGGCTCCGTTCTCGGCGACAATATCCGCGCCTCGTTTGTCATAACAATTCTTATCGCGTTCGTTATCGGCGTCTTTTCCTATGCGGCGAGCCGCATCTTCGGGTACCCCGTGATTGGCGTCACCGACCTCGTGCTGATCTCGGTCGTCACAGGCATTGTCGCGGGAACTGTGGTGATGGGGATCACCCTGCTCGTTGCTCTTGCAAGTTACCGCTACGGTCTTGACCTCGACATGATCGGCGCACCGGCCGTCACCACCACAGGGGACCTCGTTACGCTTCCGATCCTCGTGCTCTCCGCGACGCTCATCGTGCATCTCTCTCCCGGATTCCGTCTGGTTCTCGGAGGTCTCGCAGTCGTGGTCGCCGTCGCGACCGTTCTCTACACCTGGCGCCGCTCGGAGGGGCTCGGCTCGATCGTCTGGGAAAATCTCTACCTCCTCATCCTGCTCAGCGTCCTCGGCACGCTGGCCGGTCTGACCTACTCCTTCAACCTCGAAGAACTGGTGACGGTCGCAGCCTTTCTCATCCTGATACCGCCGTTCACGGGAGGCCTTGGGTCAATTGGGGGCATTCTCGGGTCGCGTCTCTCGACCGGGATGCACACCGGCGAACTCAACCCCTCTATCCTTCCCGAGCGCGGCGTCGTGCATCATTTTATTATTTCCTACCTCTATACGTTGATATTGCTTCCACTGCTAGCGCTCATCGCGCATGGTGCAGCGGTGCTCATGGGGTTGAACAGCCCCGGCCTTGGGATACTGGTCGCCATCAGTCTTGTGGCGGGTCTGGTTGTCATGACACTGGTGAACGGCGTGGCGTACGTCACTGCGAGTCTTTCATTCCGCTACGGTCTCGATCCCGACAACTTCGGGATCCCTGTCGTCACAAGCCTGATCGACCTGATTGGCGCAGCTGCGCTCGTGGCCGTGATAGGCCTGCTGTTGTAGTGAAAGAAGATGAGAACGACGGTTATTAGACCATGATGGAACACGAATACCAACCGGTCAGTTTCAAAGATGTCCTCATTGAGATGAAGGATATCTCGGAGCTGATGGTTGATCTCTCTTACTCCGCAATACTCTTCGATAGCAAAGAGATCGCGCTTGAAGTGGTCAATCTCGAGGAGAGCATGAATAAACTGGTCTATCAGGCCAGGATTCAGAGTGTTCTTGCCGCGAGACGGATCGAAGAGGCAGAGGCAATGAGTGGTATGCTCCAGGTTGCCGAGGCCGCAGAGAGGATCGCGAATTCGGCCTCAGATATAGCAAAACTCATTCTAAAAGATATCAGGTTCCCGGCAAAACTCAAGCGTGTCTTTCCAGAGGCTGAAGAGATTGTCACCCGGGTTATTGTCAGTCAGGGCAGCGAACTTGCTGGCCATACGCTTGGTGACCTCAAAGTTCAGAGCACGACAGGGATGCAGGTGATTGCTATCCGACGTGGCAAGGGATGGATATACGATCCCGACAGGGTCACCCGGGTAGAGGGAGGAGATATCTTGATTGCGCGTGGCCCGGAAGCCGGAGAGGATCTCCTCTTCTCAATGGCCGGAGCACCGGAGCGCTCCCGAAGCGAACCACCACGCGCAGGAGAGGTCGACGATCTTGACCGGGCGGTTCAACTGATCATCGAGATGAAGAACCTCTCGGAGCTCTCCGTAGGGCTTGCGTATACATCGCTCCTCTTCAACAACAAGGAGGTTGCACATGAGGTAGTCGCCCTCGATTCAGCACTTGACGATATGCGTTATGACCTGGATCTCTGGGTCCTTGAAGCGGCGCGAAAGATCGAGGATGTGCACTATCTCCGTGGCCTGTTGTACATGTCCTCTTTTGCACAGGCAATCAGTGATTCCGCCCGCTCTATCGTCGACGTCATCCTGCGCGACATCGAGATCCCCCCGGTCTTCAAGAAGATCGTCCGGGAGTCGGACGAGATCATTACGAGGATTCCTGTGGCGGAGTCGTCACCACTTGTGGGGCAGACTCTCAAGGAGGCATCGCTCGGAACGGTGACCGGGATGGTCGTTCTTGCCATCAAGCACGGCGACCGCTGGGTCTACCGTCCGGGAAAGAGTGTCCGGCTGGAGAGCGGTGACATTATCATAGCAAAAGGCAGACGGGACGGTGAGTGCCGGTTGTATGAACTTGCCGGATACGCCCTCAAATTGCCTGAAGGGTAATTTGGTGAACAATTATGGAAGATACTGAAGATATAATCGTCTATCGCCTCGGAGCAAACTGCAGTCTTGACGAGGTGGAGGAAGGAAAGACTTATCTTGGGCGGGTGCAGGGCTTTGCTCCGTTCGGCGTCTTTGTCCAGTTAAATGACCGGGTCAAAGGACTCGTTCATAAGAGCAATGTGAAGTTGCAGCATACTGAGCGTGATCCAATCATCGTTCACGTTCTTCAGATCCGGAGTAACGGTAACATCGACCTTGAAGAAGTCACCCCGACCGTCTACCAGACCCTGAACGTGACCAAGAAGACGACGAGCGTGCTTCTTGCCGATATAGGGAAGAAGATCGGCAGAACGATCCTGATTGAGGGAGAGGTCGCCCAGATCAAGCAGACCTCGGGGCCGACGATCTTCACGATCGTTGACGAGTCCGGCACCGCGAACGCGGCAGCCTTCGTCGAAGCAGGTGTCCGCGCATATCCTGAGGTCGAACTTGGGGATATCGTCGCCCTTACGGGCGAGGTGATGCAGCGCAACAACCAGCTTCAGATTGAGGTCTCATCCATGGAGGTCATGGAGCCGGAGGGTGCGGCACGGGTCAGGGAGCGGATCGACGCGGCGCTGGATAGGCGTGCGGAGCCAGAGGATCTCCCGTTCTTCATTGAGAGCGAGGTCCTTGACGCTCTGCGACCACAGATGCGCCAGGTGGCAAAAGAGATCAGGAAAGCGATCCTGACCGCGCGGCCGATCATTCTCCGTCACCATGCGGATGCGGATGGTATATGCGCTGCCGTCGCGATCGAACAGGCAGTGACTGCGCTTATTCGCGAGAGCGGCGGAGACTTCGACGCGGAGTACTTCCTCTTTAAGCGTTCACCGTCCAAGGCCCCATTCTACGAGTTGGAGGATATTACCAGGGATATCGATTTTGCCCTCAAAGACAACGTCCGCTATGGCCAGAAGATGCCGCTGATCCTCTTGATGGACAACGGGTCCACCGAGGAGGATATGCCGTCGCTGAAGATTGCCCGGATCTACGATCTTCCGGTGATGGTCGTCGATCACCACCACCCCGATGAGATCGTGGATGACTATCTCATCGGGCACGTCAACCCCTACCACGTGGGCGGCGACTACGGGATCACGGCCGGGATGCTCGGCGCGGAGATCGCCCGCATGATCAATCCGAAGGTTGCGGACCAGATCCGGCACCTGCCGGCGATTGCGGGTGTCGGCGACCGAAGCGAAGCTCCGGAGCGTGCTCGCTATCTTGCACTCGTCGCACCGGAGTACTCTGAGGATGATTGCCGGGATATTGCGCTCGCGCTCGACTATGAGCAGTTCTGGCTCCGGTTCAGCGATGGGAGAGAGATTATCAAGGATATCTTAAACCTCTCCGGCAATCCCGACCGCCACGAACGTTTCGTCGACCTGCTGGTCGAAGAGGCGAACCGGGCGATCGAGGAGCAGCTCGAGGCCATTATGCCTCACGTGGAGAGCCGGATCCTGCCAAACGGTGCCAGGCTCTTCATGCTCGATGTGGAAATATTTGCCCATCGGTTCACGTTCCCGCCGCCTGGTAAGACCTCCGGGGAGGTGCACGACCGGCTGGTTCGGGAGCATCCGGGCGAACCTATTGTCACGATCGGATTTGGGCCGGACTTTGCCGTCCTGCGTTCCCGCGGCGTCATGATGAACATACCCAGGATGGTGCGCGAACTTCACAGCGAGATCGTTGGCGGAGGCGTGAGCGGTGGTGGCCACCTCGTTGTTGGGAGCATCAAGTTCGTTGAAGGAATGCGTGACGTGGTGATTGAGAGTCTGATCAAGAAGATTGGTGAGGCCCCAATCTGATCGCTATCTTTCTTGCTGGTACTGCAGCCAGGCTGTTTATCTGGTTGTTGTTAAAAGATCCTGATTTGTGGAACGTATTGGGATCGAAGAGATGTTTTGGCGCTGAAATTATGTCCGGACGCCACCATTCTAGCATCGTTTTTAGAGTCTCTGCCGGGTAACTGTGCATGAGGCCGTCACTGTGCGGGTGGCACCAGGCAGTTAACGGCGTGTGTGATTTTGACAATGATCGAAATATAAAAATATGTATATAGTTAACTGGGGTTCTCATGACCGAGAACCACTGGAGATGGAGAACGCTTCTCGTTGTGCTGTTTGTAACAGCAGCATTTACTCTTCCTGTAGCCGCTCAGAACACGACATCCACAGAACCTCTCACCTGGACGCTCGCTCCGACACCTGCTGAGACGACTGCTAACGCGACTCTGGAGGAGACCCCTATAGAAACTCTGGTTGAGGAGATCGCTACCGAGATCCCGGAGGAGACCTCGATAGAAACTCTGGTTGAGGCGACCACTACCGAGACTTCTGAGGAGACTCTGGTGACAACCCGTTATGAGACGACTGCCAACGAGACCCTGGAGGAAACCCCGACGGATACTCAGATTGAGGAACCCCTCAATGAGTCTCTGGAGAACCGAACTCTCAGCGCGGTTCCGGGTAACGAGACCCTTGACAACGAAACGTATAATGGGACTCTGGAGAGCGATATCGCCAACACGACGACCACTGTGACCGGACCGCCTGTTATCATCGGGACGGATGAGGAACCGATCGAGACAGCACCTGTCGAGAATACCACGGTCGATATGCCGACGTTCACGCCGATACAGGCAGCACAGGTCAACCCAAGTCCAACATCGGCGGCCCCCCTCTCGGTCATCGGCGCCATTGGGGCGATTGCAGTTGCCGCTCTCCTTGTTGTGATCTCAAGGAGAAGGAGGTAATGGTGGAAGATCAGAGGGGTGCGGGAGAGAGAAGAGCGGGGGCCCAGATGTGGATCCGGCCAGGCTCGATTGTTGCCGTGAAGCGCAGAAGGCTAACTTCCTTCTTTTCCAGCATCCACCCTGGCAATGGCCACTTCTTCTTTGTTGTACACTACGTTCCGACTTCATCGGTCGTCATGGCGGCGCCAATTTATATATAACGATTTATATACACAGGAGGTGATTCAAAGAGTTTAAATGGATAAACATAAATAGATCTATGCACTAAAACCACTTGCTCGGGGGCATATGGAAATGTCAACAAAAGATCGCATCAAAGAGAAATACAGCGATACCCAGCGAAAGATCCTGCACCACCTTAAGTCCGGGCTGAAAGCAGGTAAGTCTTACTTCAAATCCAAGTATATTGCAACAGATCTGGGTCTTTCGGCAAAAGAAGTGGGCATCAACCTTGCCATTCTCTCCGAGATCTGTGATGAGCTCGATATCAGGCGCTGGAGTTATTCGAACAGTACGACCTGGCGTGTCACTCCCCGTCCATCATAATTTTTATTCAGTAACGCTCTATTCTACGGCATGAAGATCATTGAGTTCGAAGCACCCGTTGAGTTTGTGGCTAACATCAACGAATACAAGGACTGCCTCATGTCTCAGGACAAGAACCATGAGAACCCTGAAGTGCTCTGGTTCAATATCGACGTCCCGAAGGGGCATGGCGTACGGGCCGGGGACCGGGTCAGAGTTACCGTCGAAAAGATTTGAGTTCAGAGATATTTGGGAAGGGTCTCCAGCGTGATGCGGTATGAGTCTATCTCATTCACGCTGACGATGAGGTAGAAGTCCTTCCCTCCTCTCTCAACATTTTTGATAATACTCCCCGGGTAGCGCAGTTCTGCTCCCTCAATGATGCTTCCGCTCTCCAGATCAACAAGTGCCATCCGAAAGTGCGCTGCCTCCGGTCTTACCGTTGCAGAGACACTGCAGTTCAGTCTCCAGACTGTGTAGGGTACGTGGAACGCCTCGGTGATCCCTCCCCGTGCCTCCTCAATGTAAGCGAACGGGACGATGCCTTCATTCTCCTTCCAGAGGGGATCAGACCCCCCGTACTGAGTGAGATTGCTGGGGAGATAGTAGAGAGGGTAACTCCAGATCTCACTTGTATAAGAAATTCTGGCAGGTCCGATTGGCATCGACGGCGTGGGTGTAGGGGGGGTCGTGATGGGAGGAGTCGGCGCGCCCTCTGGTGGCGTCGGTATCGGGGTTTCAGGTTCACTATTCACTGCATTCACTGCAGGAGGATGCTGAAAGACGATTCCTATGGCGGAAACGATAAGCAGGGCCGCAAGGATGCTGATGATGTCGCCTTTGTCCACAAAATTAGAGCGACGTGTAAAGTAAAAAGTGCTTCGGATTGTGTTTTCATCTACCCAAATATTGGGTCACTTTCTTCTCTAATGGTTTTAAGAAAACCCGGTTTAACTTTTAACTTGGTCTCATTAGAGATCACATTGCGGAAGCAATTAATATTGAGACTTGCATATGTCTTATCAAGCGCATGGAAGTTCCAGAGGTTCGTACATGGGTGATCTTTTACCTGCTCTCCTTTGTCGTACTTCTTGTAGCGACATTCATCACGACGCAGAATGCCGGGCAGCTCTGGATCAGCCTCATGCTCATCATCATCATAGTCGGTGTAAACCTCTGTTTACTGGTCTCTGAGTTGAAGCGTTACCAGGACCGGAAGGCCTTCATGCACAAGATGTCAGTCTTTGATGAGACTGAGACGGATAGAGACTCTTCCGGTCGACGCTGGTAGCATCTTGAGACATGAGTTCATCATGTCGCTTTCCGCAGTATCTTTTGTACGGCGCTGTAGGGAGTAAAGAGATGCTCGACTTCTCTTCCAAGGTATTCCGTTTTGCCCATAACATAATAGCCGTCAGTAGAAAGGGCGGTATGGAAGAGATATGTAAGCTCATTCTTCTGCTTCTCAGTGAAGTAAATCGTGACATTTCGGCAAACGACGATGTCAAGGTACCTCGCCACAGGAACGCCTGACATCAGGTCGTGTTGCCGAAATTTGACGAGTTCTCTGAGATGAGGACAGACCTCAAATGTACCGTCATCGCGACTGATAAAGTGTCTTCTGATCCGGTGCTTGTCTACGTTCTCAAGCGCTTTTAGATCGTAAATGCCGGCCATGGCTTTCTGGAGCGCCTCGGTGTCGATATCTGTTGCATATATCGTTACGTTGAGATCTCGATGGAGTGCCATTAACTCGTGTGCAAGGATGGCGATCGAATATGGTTCTTCGCCTGTGGCGCAACCGGCGCACCAGATCCTGATCAACTTCTTGTGGCGGGCGAGATCTGGAAGTATCTTCTGTTGTATGACTTCAAAGACATCCGGATCACGGAAGAATTTGGTGACGTTGATCGTGAGGGCTTTGCGGAGCAGGTCAATCTCCTCTGGATGCGTGAGAAGATACTTCTGGTAAGCCTCATAGTCCTCAGTGTTCGTAAGGCGCATCCTTGAGAGAATACGCCGCTTAATGTAATCCTCTTTATAGTTTGAACACTTAATCCGAACCAGCCTCTCTATGCACTTCTGAAGTGATGCAAATCCGTCCATACTGAAAAGTCCTCACGGGGCTGCTGATTATTGATTCTAGAAGTGGCTGAGATTTTCGATTACCTTCTGAATATCAAGCCAGATAATCAGATTTTTCATCTCATCGCCATTTTCGTTCCCAACCTTGATGATTCCTTTGACGTAGTCACCTATCGATGATGTAATGCCATCAGTGATCTGCTCGATCTGGTCCTCATGTATCGAGACAACGCTGTGAACGTCATCGACGATGATCCCCACGTTCGATCCGCCTGCTGCGTCCGGCATCAGCACAACAATTTTGTGGTTTTCGCTATTCTCGGCTCCTGGAAGGCCAAGGAGATCTCGAAGGTCAATTATGTTTGTGATCTCGCCTCGCAGATTGATGATGCCTGCAAGGTACCGGGGGGCACGGGGGAGTGGAGTGATTGGCATCATCTCCACAATCTCCCGAGCTATCTGGATATCCAGCGCGTAGTGTTCCTCCCCGAGCTGAAACTCCACGACATCTATGGATGCTGCCATCGGCTCTCCCT
>Ga0209537_1000470_pt1 | contig 49245 bp, 39 predicted proteins | sample BioPla4DNA1_FD_187698 | JGI IMG/M metagenome (GOLD analysis project Ga0209537, IMG submission 187698) | Biogas fermentation microbial communities from Germany - Plant 4 DNA1 (SPAdes) (version 2) | ecosystem: Engineered > Bioreactor > Anaerobic > Digestate | place: Bielefeld, North... | reverse complement strand
TGAGCTTGATGGACGGATCTACCCGGCGCATTTCGGCAGACCACTCCTTGTAGCGGCGTGCATTTTCCTCAGCACCGCAGTGGCCCACCTGCCATGGGCCGTAGATCTCATTGCCCACCTCCCAGTAAGTGGCCCGGTTGTTCACCGGACCACTAATCAGAATGCTGTTGGCGTGATGCCTGCCCGCACACGTATTTCTGTTACGGAAAAGAAGTTCAACGTTTCACCCTGCCCGAGCCATCTCCTCGGGCCAGAGCTTCCACCTCTGCCAGGGTCACATGGTTGAAATCACCAGGGATGGTTTGCTTGAGGCAGGAGGCCGCGGCTCCGAACTCCGCCGCTTCCTGCAGGGTAAACTTGTTCAGCAGGGCATAGATCAGCGCGCCAGCAAAGGCATCGCCCCCGCCAACCCTGTCTACAATGTGGATATCATACTCCGTGGACTGCACGAATTTGCTTCCGTCGTAGAGCACCACCAGCCAGCCGTTGTCCGAGGCGCTGCGGCTGATGCGCAGGTGGCTGCCGACCAGCTCCAAGCCGAACCTGTCCATGAGCTGCTGCGCAACATCCCTAAACCCTTCCACGTTGATGCTGCCGGAGGAAATATCGGATCCGCTCTTGATGCCAAAGACCATCTCCGCATCTTCCTCATTGGCTATGCAGACATCAACATACTGCATGAGCCGAGACATGACCTCCCCCGCCCGCTCCCGGCTCCAAAGTTTGGCCCGGTAATTGAGATCACAGCTCACCTTGAGCCCGTGCTCCTTGGCAGCCTGCACCGCCTGGAGGGAGATCTCTGCGGTGCCTTCGCTTAAGGCGGGCGTGATGCCGGTGATGTGAAACCAATCTGCCCCTGCAAAGACCCTCTCCCAGTCAAAGTCCCCGGGGCTGGCCTGCGCTATTGCCGAGTGGGCCCGATCGTAGATCACCAACGATGGACGCTGGCTGGCTCCGTTTTCGCAGAAATAGATGCCCAGCCGCTCTCCTCCCCGGGCAATGTAATCCGTGTTAACCCCGTAGCGGCGCAGCGCGTTCAAAGCCGCCTGCCCCAGGGGATTTCCGGGCAGCTTGGTTACGTAGTAGGATTCAAGGCCGAAGTTGGCCAGGGTGATGGCCACATTGGCTTCGCCACCGCCGTAAATCACTTCAAAGCTCTCCGCCTGCACAATCCGCTTGTAATCGGGGGGAGTGAGCCTAAGCATGATCTCCCCAAAGGTAACAACCTTTTTGCCCATATGATCGCCTCCCATCCAGCCGCACAGTTCCTTTACTTTAGATGACTCTTTCTGTTTTTCTCCCCAAACCCCTTTTAAGGGAAGAACGCCTGGGCATAGAAAAACCCCGGGTCTGCAATTCACAGCCCGGGGCTTTATGAAGGTGACACCTACTTGAGGTAGGCTTCCAGCATCCAAACGGTCTTTTCGTAAGCGGCCAGGGAACCGATCATCAAATCGGCACTGGCTTCATCGCCGATTTCTTGAGCAGCCTCCACGCCAGCACGCAGGTTGGCAATCAGGGTCTGGTAGTCAGCCAAGATCTGTTCAATGGCGGCCTCGCCTGTCACAGCTTTGCTCTCAGCCTCTTTGAGCTGGGCCTTCTTCAGGTACTCGGCCATGGAAGCGCTGGGGCGATGGCCAATCATCAAAATGCGCTCCGCCACTTCGTCAATTTCCTCGGCCACTGCATCATACAGCTCCTCGAGCTTGGAGTGGATCACGAAGAACCCGCGGCCCTCAACATTCCAGTGATAGTTGTGCAGCTTAGTGTAGAGCACGTGGAGATTAGCTAGATGCTGATCCAGGTGTTCTGCCACCTTTTTTGCTCCTTCATTCGACAATCCGATGCGGTTCATGACAACAGCCTCCCATGTACATTGTATTTTCAGGAAGAAGTTCCTTAACTTATTAGCTGACTTAATGATAACAGTTCCTATTAAGAATGTCAAGGGTTATTCAGCAAGATTTTTTGCCCCGCCGTCGAAGTATGTGCAGTGAGGCACAAGCGCTAAATCACTTGTTTAGGAGGTGCAGCCATGACTGTTCATGGAACTCAAGGAGAACCCGCATGGTTAAGCACAAACATGGATGTGCTCACGGCCATCCGCGAGCGGCGCAGTATCCGCAGGTTTACCGGGGATCCAGTGAGTGATCAGCAGCTGAACACCATTCTCCATGCGGGCCTGTGCGCTCCCACGGCCAGGAATCTCAGGCCCTTCCACTTCGTGCTGATCCAAGATGGGGATTTGCTCCACAAACTGGCCCAGGGCAAAGTCCATGCCCGCATGCTCTCTTCCGCCGCCGCAGGCATCGCCATCTGCGGAGATAAAACGGTTGAAGACCGCATGGAACACCTCTACGCCGACTGCTACGCAGCGACCCAAAACATTCTGCTCGCCATCCACGGCCTGGGCCTAGGCGGCGTATGGCTGGGCGTAACCAGGGATTCCGACTGGTACAAGCTGATCAGGGAAGCTTTGGAGCTCCCGGATCACGTGGAGCCTACAGCGGTCATCGCCTTGGGCCACCCCGCAGAGAAGCGCCCCACTCCCCACACCTGGGAGGAAAGCAAAATTCATTACGACAAATGGACGAAATAAGGAGGCCATGACTTAGCATGGACCTTGGAGGTCCATTTCATGCACAGCAAAAAGCCCCGCTCCACAGATCTACCTGTGGAACGGGGCTGATTGCTTTTCTTCCACCTCGTCATCCCTTGGTGGCTGAAGTCAAGCCGTCTTTGCTCACAAAGTACTTGGACAAAGTCAAAAACAGGATGATCATGGGCAGGCTGGCCAGAACCGCCACCGCCATCATAATCCCTTCGTCGCTGTGGGTTTCCGCCATATACCTGGTGATATACAGGGGAATGGTCTTCATCTCATCGCTCTGGACCACCAACAGCGGCCAGAGCAGGCTGTCCCACTGCGATCTAAAGGCCAGGATGGCCAAAGTGGCAATGGCCGGCCCCGAGCTGGGCAGGACAATGCTGCCGAAGATGCGCAGCTCGCCCGCGCCGTCAATGCGGGCCGCGTCCAGAATCTCATCGGGGAAGGTGATCAGATGCTGGCGCATCAAAAAGACCCCAAAGGCATTGGCCAAAAAGGGCAGGATCAAACCGGCATAGGTATCCTGCATGCCCATGCGCATGGCTACCATGTATAGGGGAATCATGATGGCTTCAAAGGGAATCATCATGGTGGCCATGATCAGCATAAACACCAGGTTCCTGCCTTTGAACTTGAACTTGGCCAAGCCGTATCCCGTGGCCGATGACAGGATCACAGTGAAGAAAGCCACGCTGCCCGCGACAATCAACGAGTTGAGTGCGTTGCGGAAAAAGATGAAGTCATCTTCGGGACCCTTCAGCCCGTTCCAGAAGTTGGGCCAGTAAAACCCATCGGGGATCCACGGGTAAGGCAGGCGCAGAATATCCCTGGCGGGCATGGCCGAAGCGGTAAACATAAAGACCAGGGGAATGAGGACTAAGGCAGCTGCCAGGATCAAAAACAGCCACATGACGCCTGTGGAGGCTTTCCCTAAATACCAAGAATGTGTTTTCTTCGTGTGCATATCAACCCTCCTATCCTCTCACGGCGCCTACATAAACGTGACTTCTTCGGTCCGGGAAATCCTCAGCTGCAGCCAGGTGAACACAAACATCACGATGAAGAGCAGAATGCTCATGGCTGTGGCCCGTCCAATCCGGTAGTCCTTAATGGCCGTGTTGTAAATGCTTAAGGTGATCACGTTGATGGGACGCGTAGGAGCCCCCGCTGAGGTAAACAAGTATTGGGTGCTGAACGTCTTCAAGCACTGGATCATGGTCATGACCGACACCAACAGGGTGGTGGGCTTGAGCAGCGGAAAGGTGATCCGCCAGAACAGCTGCCAGCGGTTGGCCCCGTCAATCAGGGCTGCCTCATTGAGGGTGTGCGGGATCGCGCCTATGCCTGCCACAAAAAGGACGGTAAAATAGCCGACATATTTCCAGAAATAGACAATGATAGTGGAAAGGCGCAGCATGTTCGTGTCCGACAGCCATTTATAGTTCACACCCGTGGTGCCCAGCAGAGCATTCATCCCTTGGTTGGCCAGGCCCCGGGGATCAAAAATTAAGAGCCAGATCAGCGCGGCCACCACCGAAGAAAGCACAGCCGGCGCATAGAGCGAGAGCTGGAAAAAGCGGCGAAAGCGCGAGACGGACATGATGCAGACCGCCAAAATCAGACTGACCACTACTAAAGGCACAAAGGTGCCCAAGGTAAAAATAGCTGTATTCTGCACAGACAGCCAGAAATCCCTGGACCGGAACAGGTAGGTATAGTTATCCCAGCCCACAAAGCGGGGCGGCCTCAGGGACAGGAGATTCCTGTTGTAAAAACTCTCGTAAAAGGCATTGATAATGGGGTAAAAGCTGAACGCGGAGAAAAAGATCAGCGAGGGCAGGACGAAGATCCATCCCCAGATCGCCTTCTTCCTCTCCATGCTGAATCCTCGTGTGCGGCGCATGTCTTCCCTCCAGAGCAAAATTAGTGAAGAAGCCCGAGACCAAGCCCGGGCTTCCTTCAGGGCTTAAGTTTGATCAATACTGGTCGTCCAGTACCTCCTGGATGCGCTCGCGCAGGATGTCCAGAGCTTCCCTGGAATCCATGTTCTCCAGCATGACGCTTTCCACGGCTTCCTTAATGAAGCGCTCGAACTGGTAGCCGTTCTCATGCATGAAGACGATGTGCCCTCTCTCCATATCGTTCATGAACACGTCCATGTAAGGCAGCTCCATGAAGCGGGGATCGTTGAGCAGGTCGTTGCGGGGCTGGATGATGTTCACAGTCTCCAGGTACTCCCAAGGATGGTCGAGCATGTAGGCGATGAACTTCCAAGCCCAGTACTGCTTCTCTGAGGAGGTCTGGGCATTGACCATCATGTAGTGGCCGTAGTAAGCGCAGGCCACGTCTTGTACGGCATTCTCAAATACTGGGTAGGGGATAACCCGCCACTCGCCGCTCTCGAAGAACTCCTCATTGTCAATGCGCAGCCGGCCCTGCTGATAGAAACCGCTGAGACACATGGCGATATCGTTGTTGTCGAAGTCCCAAACCTTACGGGCACTGGTATAAGTGGGGCTGCCCAGGTTACGTCCGTGGGGGCCGAACTCCCGGAACCACTCCAGTACCTGGATCCAAGCCTCGTCGTTAACGATGGCTGTTGTGCCATCCTCGCTGAGCAGAGCGCCGCCAAGCTGTTCTACCATGGGCAGCATGGCCACGAGGTAGTAGGGATAGCGGAAGTCAAAGCCGCGGCGGACGATGATGTCGCCTTCGCGAATGACCAGCTTTTCAGAGATCTCGATCATCTCTTCCCAGGTCTTGGGATAATCCACGTCGGGATCAAGCCCTGCATCCCGGAAGACGCGGTCGTTGATGTAGATGGCCCAGTTGGTGAGCTCCAGGGGCAGGCCGTAGATCTCGCCGTCCATGGTCACCGGATCAAAGGTACCTGGCAGGTAGTCGGCTATGAGCTCCTCGGCATTGGCGTAGCCCACTGCTTCATAGTCCACAGGAGCCACACGGCCATGGATCATATAGCCGTATTCCTGCTCAATGGGCAGGTTGAAGATGTCAGGTGCATTCTGGGCGGAAAAGGCTGTGAGCACCAGATCGCCCATCTTGGCCGCTTCGTTGACCACCCTTTTGATCACAACGTTGGGATAGAGTTTCTGGAACTCTTCGATGTAGCGGTTTTCAATGGCCGTACGGTTATCGTCCGTATGGGTCCAGTAAGTAAGTTCAATGGTCTGGGCACTGACCACGCTGGCAAATACTAAAGGCAGTACAGCAAACAACAGTATGAAAGCTCTCTTCAATATAGTTTCTCCTCTCTCAATGGTCTCCTTAGGAAAACTCAACCGTTAACGCTTGTTCCATTCCCCCTTCTGCGCCGAGCTTGGCGTTTACATTTTTCACCCAAAAATCACACAAAGACCAAACTACTATTTCTCCAAGGGCTTGGTGATTCCTCCCTACACCCTTTCTTTCAGGAGTTAGTCAATTTTGGAAAAAATTGAGACACCTGTTAAGGTGTCCCCCGTTCCCGGAATGTTTTGCAGCAGGTGGCTTCGCAGGACCCCACTGACGTCTCGCCGTACTGCTGCACAATGTTCTGCGTATCTTCAAAATCGTACCTCTCGGGCAGTTTAGCCCCTAGTTCGTCGCTGGTGATGAGAATGCTTTGGGCTACACAGTAATTGTCATCCCACCACTGGCAGTTGCTCACAGTGCAGTGGACTTCCATATACAGCCTCCTTTGGGTTGGTTTCTCCTTTATGGTTCCAAGTTCCCAGCAACTTATTCCCCCCTGAACGCGGGCGCGAAAAAAGGTGCAGCCTAGTGGGCTGCACCTTGGGTGCAAAGGACACCTAAACCCGGATAATGATAGAACTTCGTGCAGATACTGGCGTAGATGTGCCGCTAATGTGCTCCTGCTGTGCTGCATTGCTTGAGCGCGAGTGTAAAGCGAGCGTGCTGGCAAGAGTGCTGCCGGTTCTGGTACGAGTTCAGACCGAAGTAGTGCGCATAGAGGGTCTAAGCTTGTCCTTCGCCAACTGGGATTAAACCCCAAAACAAGCAGCACCCCAATGGGCTGCTGCGTGTTCCTCTCTTCCACACTGCCCCTTACGAATCCTTCCCCGTCCAGAAAGTTTAGGTTTATTTAATGCCCCTTTAGCAACCTCAGTAACCTTCCTTCAGCGCGGGAAAATCGCCTATACCCATGAGTTCGGCAATGCGCCGAGGAATGTCCGTGATCTGTAGGGTTCCGCTGAATCGTTCGGCACCTGGTCCGAAGGCATAGATGGGCACCATGCTCCCCGTGTGCGCCGTGGACACCCAGCCGTAAGTGACCGGTTCGCCAGAGGGCTGCCCGCCGGTTATGGCCAGGCCCCCCGTTTCATGATCGGCGGTGACCACAACTAAAGTGCCGGGGTTCGCCCGGGCATATTCCAAGGCCAGCCCCACAACCTGATCAAACATGAGCACCTCGCCCACAAGCTCCTTCACGCTTTGGGTGTGGCCGGCCCGGTCAATGCGGGATCCTTCGATCATCAGGAAGAAACCCTGGGGATTATGCCCCACTACCTCCAAGGCCCGCTCAGCCATCTCCAGTAGGGAAGGCTCCGTGGGCAGGCGGGTGATCTCGAAGCTCATGTCGCCGCCGATGAAAAGCCCGATGAGTTTCATGCCCGGGGTGATCTCCAGACTAAGCAGACTCTCCCGATCCGCCACGAAGGTATACCCTTCCTCCAGGGCCTGGAGGATCAAGGCGTTGGATTTGGGCTTCTTAGTGAAGGGGTTGATCCCAAAGGCATCTGCCCCGCCGCCCAGGAGCACATCGGGACCGGCAGCTAAGACGGCCTTGACGATGTCCCGTTCCAAAGCCCGGGAATCGGCGTTTACAAGGAAGGCTGCGGGCGTGGCATCGGTCACCTTCACCGTGGCCACGATCCCCGTGCTCAAACCCATTTCCTTGGCCTTGAGCATGATGCTCTGCACCGGGGTTCCATCGGGCAGTGTACCCAATCTTCCCGTATCCGTGCGAAAACCCGTGGCCAGGGCGGTGGCTGCCGCTGCGGAGTCTGTGATCAGGTTGTTGTTGGCGAAGTTGATGGAAAAGCCGGTGTAGGGCATGGTATCCAGGTTGAGTACTGAATGGGCTCCTGCTTCCAGGTTGATCCTGGCCGCGGTGATCTGGTTGATGCCCATGCCGTCGCCGATGAGCAGGATCACGTTTTTCACCGGGGCCTCGGCCAGCACTGACCCGGGCAGGAACACCGCCAGACTCAGGGCCACGGCCAAGCTGAGCCAGATTCTTCTGCGCCTGCTGTTCATATAAGCCACTTCCCTTCCCGCAAGTTACTCTTGCCTGGAACTTAGACGAAGGGGCGCCAAAAACCTTCCCCGCATAGTAACCTGAAAGGTTACTCCAGCTTGCAGGAATTGGCACTTTTTCTCAGAATACACCAAATATGTACAAAATGCTGCCCGCGACTGGACGGCAAATTTCGATAGCGAGGTGTAAACGATGAAAAGAAGGATTCTCATTGTCCTGTCGGTTCTGTTGATTGCACTTGTGGCCACACCGGTTTTGGCCTATGCACTGCCAGAGGGATTTGTGTATGTGACAGACGTGATCGAAACGGCGCAGCTGGACATCCGTTACTACAGCGGTTACAACTTCGTGGGGACGCGCATTAACGGCTACAACGCTCCCACGGCCATCCTGACCGTGGAAGCGGCAGAAGCTCTCAAAAAGGCAGCTGACATCTTGGATGAACAGGGTTATTACATCAAGGTCTTCGACGCCTACCGGCCGGTGCGCGCGGTGGAGCATTTTGTACTCTGGGCTCAAGATCTTGATGATCAGAAAATGAAGGCGGAATTCTACCCAGAGGTTGATAAGGCACTCCTCTTTGATTTGGGGTACATAGCCCTCAGATCCGGTCACAGCAGGGGAAGCGTGGTCGATCTAACCCTGGTCTACAAAGACACCCTGGACGAAGTGGATATGGGCAGCTCCTTCGACTTCTTCGGCCCCATTTCCCACCACGGAACGGATCTGATCACACCTGAACAGGAAGCCAACCGCAACATTCTGCGGGATGCCATGGTGGCCGCGGGGTTCGAGCCCTATCCTGAAGAGTGGTGGCACTACCGCCTCATTGACGAGCCCTACACCGATACGTACTTCGATTTCCCCGTGGACGCGCCCGAGTACGCGCTCCTGCGCGGCGTCCTCGATGAAGCCCTGGAGAAATCCGTGGCCCGGGCCCGCCAGACCATGAACGAGAACATTGGCGGCCCCTTTGGAGCGGCCATCATTGACCCCGAGGGGAATGTGGTGGTTGTGGCTTCCAACAGCGTGCTCAGGGATCATGACCCCACTGCCCACGCGGAAGTGAACGCCATTAGGGAAGCGGGGCGCGTCCTGGGCACCCATGACCTGACGGGTTACACCCTCTATGCCACGGGCTATCCCTGCCCCATGTGCCTGGCCGCCACCATTTGGTCCAACATCACCCATGTGATCTATGGAGCTAGGCCTGAGGATGCAGAGGCCATCGGGTTCCGTGATGATTTCATCTACCGCTTCATTGAGAACGGGCGGGTGGACAGCTCCATCCTCTTGATTGAAGAGTACGGTCGGGAAGAGTGCTTGAAGCTGTTTGAGGAGTACGCTGAAAAACAGAAGCAAATCTATTAGGGGGCTGCAGCATGGGGCGAAACAGCTTGTTCGCGGACAGCCAGGTTAACCGCGGCAGGCAGCTGGAACTTGATGTGATCAAGGGCTTGGCCATCTTGTTCATGCTGCTGGTCCACTGCCTGCAAACCTTATCTTACTCGCCGTGGGAACCCACCTGGGCCAACCGGGTGATCGTCTTCCTGGGCAGTCCGCCCGCGGCACCGGTGTTCATGTTTGCCCTGGGGGTGGGTTTGGTTTACACCAGGAAAAACACGCCTAGAGAGCTGGCCCTGCGGGGCCTGCGCGTTCTGCTCTTGGGCTACGCCCTGGCCTTCTTCCGGGACTTTCTCAGCTTTTATGCCTTGTATCTGCGCACGGGCGATCCAGCCCAACTGGAGAGAGCCGTGAGCTGTCTCCTGGGCGTTGATATCCTGCCCTTCGCCGGGCTGACCTTCCTGTTCTTTGCAGGCGCGGCCAAACTGCGCTTCCAGAGCTGGCACTACGCAGCGGCAGCCTTGCTTGGCGCGGCGACCAACATGCTGCTGTACCCAACCTCCTTTTCTTCGCCCGTGTTGAACCACATAGGCGGCTTGATCTGGGGAACCAGTGAGTATTCCTGGTTCCCCTTCCTGACTTGGATCCCCTATCCCATCTTGGGATATCTCTTTGGACAGCTCCTCATCCGCTGCCAGGATAAAAAGCGCCTGTACCAGATATGTCTCTGGGTTTCCCTACCGGCTATGCTCGGGGGCTGGCTGCTCCACAGGTACTACGGCCTTAATTTCGGCTGGGAGAATTACCACGTGGCCACGGATTATTTCCACCACAATCTCCTGGGCAACCTAGTTCTATCCAGCTTCGTCCTGGCCTGGACCGGCGTGTGCTTTTTCCTGGCCTTACGGCTGCCAGAGCTGGTGCTCAGGACCCTCTCCCGCTGGAGCAGGAACATTACGGTGATGTACGTCATCCACTGGATGATCATTGCCTGGTCCGTTGTTATCTACCCCGTACCCCTTTCCCTGCCCTGGGTGCTCGTCTACTTCCTCCTCCTGGTTCCCATAACTGACTGGGCAGCAGTGCAGTACACGGCTCTGAAGGCCAAACTCTCTACGGGGGGCAGGACTGGACAGGCTGCAGCTCAATGAAGGGAAGACAGAAGGAGGTAAGAGCCGTGGAAGAAAACAGATTGCTTGCTGACAGCCCAGTCAATCGCGGCAGGCAGCTGGAACTGGACATAATCAAGGGGCTGGCCATCCTGTTTATGCTGCTGGTCCACTGCCTGGAGTGTTTCATTGAGCTGCCGTGGGAACCGACATGGGCCAACCGCCTAATCTACTTTTTGGGCTGCCCGCCAGCGGCACCGGTGTTCATGTTTGCCCTGGGGGTAGGCCTGGTCTACAGCAGAAAGAACTCGCCCAGGGATCTGGCCGTACGGGGGCTGCGCATTCTGCTCCTAGGCTACGTCCTGGCCTTCTTCCGCGATTTCCTAAGCAGGTACGTCCTGTATCTGAGAACTGGCAGCGCCGCGGAGCTCGCGGAGGGCGTGAACGAGTTTTTGGGAGTGGACATCCTGCCCTTTGCCGGGCTCACCTTCCTATTCTTTGCCGGCGCGGCCAAACTGCGCTTCCAAAACATACACTATATTGCCGCAGCTCTGATCGGCGGGGCAGCCAACTTGCTGCTTATGGGAACCAGCTTTTCCTCCCCTCTCCTGAACCATTTCGGGGGATTGATTTGGGGAACCACAGAGTACTCCTGGTTCCCCTTCCTGACTTGGATCACCTATCCCATTTTGGGGTATCTCTTCGGGCAGCTGCTCATCCGCTGCCGGGATAAAACCCGCCTGTACAAGATTTGCCTGTGGGTCTCCCTGCCAGCTGTGCTTGCTGGAGGACTGCTCTACAGACATTACGGCCTCTATTTCGGCTGGGAAGATTACCACCACACGGGGGCGTACTGGCACCATAATCTCCTGGGCAACCTGCTGTTTGCCAGCTTTGTCGTGGCCTGGACAAGCCTAGCCTACTTCGCGGCCGCCAAACTGCCGGAAGTGGTGGTGAAAACACTTTCCCGCTGGAGCCGGAACATTACGGTGATGTATGTCATCCACTGGATGATTGTGTCCTGGTCCATAGTGGTCCTCCCGCTGCCGTTCACGCTGCCCTGGATCTTAGCCTACTTCGTTGTGCTGGTTCCCGTGACTGACGCGGCGGCCGTGGGGTACCTGGCCCTTAAGGGGCGGCTCTTTCCGCGGGCACCGGCAGGGCGCGCCGCGGCCTAAACTAAAGTTCTAGACTCTGCCCGGGAGCCAATACCGCCACCTGGCAGAGATCCAGTTCATCAACGGACTTTTTGAACTCCTGGGGGTCCTGCTTGATCGCCGGGAAGGTGTTGTAATGCATGGGAATGACCAGCCCAGGCCGGATCATCTCCACCGCCTTCACCGCATCGGCGGGCCCCATGGTGTAATAATCCCCAATGGGCAGCAGAGCCGCATCTAGTTCCTCGTCCTGGAGCAGCTGCAGATCCGCGAAGAGGCCCGTATCCCCGGCATGGTAGATCTTCTTACCGTCCATCTCTACCACAAAACCGCAGGCCAGCCCCCCGGAAACGCCGCTGCCGTGCTGGGCGGGCACGAGCTTAACGCTGCCGAAGGAAGTGGGCAGCCTGCCCCCGATATTCCCTGCCACTACCTCCAGGCCTTCCGGCTCAAAGAGTTCCCCTGCCACTTCCACCGTGGAACAGATCACTGCTCCCGTCCTTTTGGCAATGCTCACGGCATCGCCCACATGATCGTGATGGCCGTGGCTGACCAAGATGTAATCGGCCTCCACTTCATCCGCCGTTTTTGCCGCCAGGGGGTTCCCAGACAAAAAGGGATCCACTAAGACTTTCCCTGGCGAGCCTTCCAGCAAAAAGCATGCATGGCCCAAGAACTGAATCTTCACCGGCCTCACCCTTTCTCTGTTTTGGGACTTATACTTCTCCGCCTGCCTGCTATCACCTTTTTTTACCTGGACTGGCCTGTAAGCCCCCGTTTAGGGAGGAAATCGGCGCTTTTTTCCAGAACTACTAAAAGATTGACAAAGGAGGAACGAGCGAGCATTCACACAAGACAGGCGCAGTCAAACCCAAACCAAAGGAGGTCTAGCATGTTCAACTACCCTCGCGATTTGTACGTAGATGTCCGCATAGAGGAAACCGTGGCCACGGAAATCCGGTTCAAACAGCGGACTCTACAGGGGCAGAAAGTGCGCCGGATCAAGGGGGCGCTGATCAGGGTCTTTGATGGAAAGCGGTGGTATTACGGGTCCACCACCGATCTGGACAATATCCAGGCCCAGATTGACAGCCTCGCGCAGATGGCAGCACCCAATCCCCGAATTCTGGAACATCCCATGGTTCAGGCTTTCGAAGTGAACAAGGAAACTCTCCTCAAATACCAACAAAAGTCCGTTATTGATGTTCCCTTGGAAGAGAAACAAGCCCTGCTGGAAAGTATCCTGCGCAAGATCACGGATCCGGCCGTGGTCAACCATTCATCCTTCTATGTAGACAACAACACCGTGAAATCATTCTATTCATCTCTGGGGGCAGCCCTCACCTTCGACCGCCAGATCTGCGGACTTCGTTTTGCCCTGGATATCGTGTTTGGGGAAAACCGGGATCAGACAGTGGCTTCCAAAGCGGCCACAACCTTTGACGAGCTGAGGGGCTTCAAGGAGTTTATCCTGGAGGAGATGGCCAAGGACATCGCCTTTGTCCGCGATGCCCAGCCGGTGATACCCGGGGAGTACCAGGTCCTGCTCAGCCCCATCGCCACGGGCGTGTTTACCCACGAGAGTTTTGGACACAAGAGTGAGTCAGACTTCATGGTGGGCGACGAAGCCATGAAGGCCGAATGGGCTCTGGGTAAGCGCATCGGCCGCGACCTGCTCACCATCATCGATGACAGCACCGAGTTGGGGAGCGGTTACACCCCCTTTGACGATGAAGGAACCCGGGGCAGGAAAACGGAGATCATCTCCCAGGGGATCCTCACGGGACGGCTGCACAGCACCGCCACAGCCCTGGCCCTTGGGGAGAAGCCCACAGGCAACGCCCGGGCAGTTAGTTTCGAGTACGAGCCCATCGTGCGCATGACAACCACCTACATCGCCAAGGGCGATCGGCCCCTCAAGGATATTATTGCCGAAATGGACGAGGGGATTTTCGTGGACACCATCAAGCACGGATCGGGCATGTCCACCTTTACCCTCGCTCCCGCCCGGGCCTATAAAATCGAAAACGGACAGATCACCAAGCCTGTGAAAATATCGGTGATCACGGGCAACGTGTTTACCACTCTGGAAGAAGTGGATGCGGTGAGCCAGGAGTTCAAACTGGAGAGCTTTGTGGGCGGAGGCTGCGGCAAGATGGAGCAGTATCCCCTGCCAGTGGGCTTTGGCGGGCCCTACACCAGAGTAAGAAAACTGCAGGTTCAATAAGGGGGGATAGACGTGAAAAAGGAATTCATCACCATGCGCATCAAGGAATCCGCGGCCCGCGTCCAGAACAGCGAAGTGACCGCAGTGCGCGTCAAAGATATTACCAGAAAGGGAGTGCGGGTTTACCAAGACGGTAAAATCGGCATCGCCGGTGTAGTGGGCGACGCTCCCGAGGACGTCCTGCTGCAGGGTGCCATGCAGAACCTGAACGCAGGCATTGCCTACCCCTATCCCTTAACGCAGAACCTCAAGGACCACCGCTGCTACAATGAGCAGCCCATGAGCTCCCAGGAACTTTTGGAGCAGGCAGAGGGTGTACTGCAGATCCTGCAGAAGGACTACCCCGACTTCGCCTTCAGTGAATCCATTTCCAGCATAGAGCAGATAGTGCAGATGAGAAACAGCGAAGGGTTGGACTTAGAGTACAAGGACGCTGTCTTCGCTTTGAGCCTGATCCTCAAAGAAAGGGCCACCGCCAATCTGTTCGACGGGGCGCTGTTCTGCCTTACCCGGAATTTCGACCCGGACAAGTTTTGGGACTTCAACCGCTCCTTCCTGGAAGCCTACCGCAACAAGGTAGAGCTGCCGGAGGGGGATGTGCTGCCGGTGTTCATGTGGGATCTGAGCGTACTCCAGAGTTTCCTGGGCCGGGCGCTCCACGGCGAACGTTTTGCCCGGGGTAGTTCCCTGTTCAGCGGCAAGCTGGGGGAACAGCTCTTTGCCGAGAAGGTCACCATCGAGCTCAACCGGGATCCGGCCACGAGGATCAAACCCTTCTTCGACACGGAAGGGGTCGTGATCCCCAACGACCGCCTGGCCCTCGTGGAAAATGGCAGGCTTACCGCGGTGCTCACGGACAAGAAGACGGCGGACACATATGGCCTGGCCCATACCGGGGCAGCCACGGGGGACTACGATGACCCACCCACCATTGATGGAGCCCACGGCGGTTCCCTGTCCTTTAAGACGGACAGCGAAGACATCGCGGCGGTGCTGCAGGGCCGCCCAGCTGTATTCGCCCTGCTCTGCTCTGGCGGCGACTTCACAGCCGATGGCAGCTTCGCCACCCCCGTGCAGGTGAGCTTCCTCTTCGACGGGGAACGCCTCGTGGGCAAGCTGCCGGAGTTCGCAGTACGCTCCAACCTCTTTAGGATGCTGGGTGAAGATTACATCGGCACCTTCGAGAACACAGGCCTCTACTTCGGGGAAATCCAGACCCAGCTGCAGGGGTACTACATGACCATCGTCCGCTAGCAGGCACCAAGCTGTAAGCGCGCCAACAACCGCTAGGCTCTCTCAGTCTAGCGGTTTTATTATCTCCTTTTGCTTTACTGCGCCCAGAGGGGCGCTTCTTTGAGCAGCCGGTACACCGCTCCGGTGTCGTGGGTGATGTAGCCTTGAATTCTGCCATCGGAGGCAGGGGCAGCCCCCTCTTTCCTGAATTCATTGGGGGTCTTGCCAACTTGGCTCTTAAAGGCGCGGTAAAAGGAAGTGTCATTGCTGTATCCACAAGCTTGAGCAATGGCGGAGATGGATTGGTCCGTGCGCCGCAGCAGTTCTTTCGCGGCTTTGATCCGCACCTGATGGATGTAGTCGTTGATGGAACAGCCCAGCACGTTCTTGCCGAACCTATACAAAGTGCTGCGGCTCATTCCCAGCGTCCTGCAGATATCGTCCATGCAGATGTCTTGGGCATAGTTTTCATGCACAAAACTGCTCAGCTGATCCAGTATGAAAGTGTCGCTGTCTGCCGTGTGGGCATCGCTGAGGAAACGCTCGTCGTAGATGGTGTGGGCAAACAGATCGGCAATGAAACGGAAAAACTCCGCGTGCATGCGGAATTGATAGCCCTTCTGTTTCTCATAGGAACACATCCAGATCCTGGCCACGGAGGCGATGAGCTGCCTGGGCGGTATCCTCAGCCTGGTATTGGGGTCGGCGGTGTTTAGGTAGAAGTTGTAAATTCTGGAATCCTGGTTGCGATCTAGTCTGAATATGCCGGGGCTGAACTGCAGGAAAAGGCAGATGTTGGGACTGGGACGGGAGGCAAAGGAATGGATCTCCCGGCTGTTGATGAGCATGATGCTTCCTTTGGCCAAAGTGTAGGCCACACCCTTGTACCTCACCCTCACTTCTCCCTGCACGGGGATTACGATCTCGTAGGCGTCATGCCAGTGAGGACAGGAGCTCTCGATGGAAGCGGTGAAGCACTTGAACCCAATGGAAAACGGATATTCGATCTCTTCATAAAGACTGAAGGACTCTGCCACTGGAGTGCTCACCTCCTTTTTCAGAGTCTCAGCCGGGTGCACTAGCCAAACCACAGGGCAGTTGGTGCAGGGAAACGGGAGCAGCAGTCTCCCGTTTCCCTACAACCGCTATTCGCCTAGTCCGTTTCCTTCACCTGCATTAAGCAATGGTAATTTTGCCCTGCAGCAGATCCTTGTCTGCGCTGCTGGTGCCGATGTAGACCTCGTAGTCCATCTTCTCCAGTTCCCAAGCATTGGTTTCCTCGTTGTACCAACGCAGCTTCTCGAAGGGGCAGGAGATGGTGACCGTTTTGCTCTCGCCAGGCTCCAGTTCCACCCGGGCAAAACCGCGCAGGATCTTCTTGGGCCTGTGGACCTTGGAGTTGCTGAAGCCCACATACATCTGGACAACTTCAGCACCGGCACGATCGCCCGTGTTGGTTACGGTGCACTCGGCAATGACGTTCTGGCCATCGGTGCTGAACTTGGCATCCTTCACCTCGAAGGTGGTGTAGGAGAGGCCGAAACCGTATGGAAGTAGGGGCTCAATGCCTTCCCTCTCCAGCTTTACGTAGCCGTGATAGTAATCGTAGAACTGCTCGGTGGTGTCCCACTCTACCTGCGGCAGATGCTCTTCTTTGTAAGGAACCACGTAGGGCAGCTTACCGCTGGGGTTTACATCGCCGAAGATGATGTTGGCCAGGGCCCGTCCGCCTTCCATGCCAGGATAGAAGGCCATGAGGATGGCGCTCACGTCGTCTTTCCACTCGGTCATCATAATCATGTTGCCGCCGATCATGACCGCCACAGAGTTCTTGTTCTCCGGCCCCACAGCCTTAATCAAATCGATCTCCGGCTGGTGCAGACCCAGGGACTTGACCCGGTCGCCTCCGATGCCGCCGGTGTAGGCATCTACCTGGTCTTCGGTGACGTACTCACCTTCGTCATCGTGGTCATAGCCCACTACGAACACCACGGCATCCGCTTCCTTAGCCAGCTTGCGGGCATGGTCCAGATCCTCGCCGCTGTAGTAGACAACTTCCACGTTCTCGGGCACAGCTTCGGTGATGCCCTGGAGTGGGGTGATCACGTATTCGGGGAATACGCGGCTGGAACCGTAGTCGCCAATGACGCCCTTATCCGCCAATTCGCCCAAGACCAAGAGCTTCTTCAGGTTGTTCTTGTTCAGGGGCAGGACGCGGCCTTCGTTCTGCAGCAGGGTGATACCCTTCTCGGCAACTTCCCGAGCCAGGGCGATGTGCTCCGCGCAGCCCACCAGGCTCATGTCGTACTCTTTGTCATCGGCTTCCGTAAAGGCCAGCAGGGTGCGGACGATGCGGACAGCCGCCTCATCGATCTTCTCTTCCGGAACCTTGCCGTCCTGAACAGCCTTGACCAGCTTCTCGCCGAAGTGGATGGTGCAGCACATTTCAATGTCCATACCGCCGATGGCTGCCTCCACAGTGTCGCGGATGCCCCAGATAAAGTCGCTGATTACGAAACCATCGAAGCCCCACTCATCTTTCAAGACCTGGTTGAGCAGATAGTCGTGGTGGCCGCAGTGAACTCCCTTGTAGAGGTTATAGGCGCTCATGACGCTGGCTGCGCCTGCGTCGATGCAGTCCTTAAAGTGGGGGAGGTATACTTCCCGCTCGGTGCGCTTATCGCACTCCACATTCACTTTGAAGCGGGAGATCTCCATGGAGTTAAACGCGTAGTGCTTCACGCAGGCAATGACGTTCTCTGCCTGGACTCCCCGCACCAGCGCAGCACCCATCTGGCCCAAGTGGAATGACTCTTCGCCGTAGGTCTCCTGGCTTCTTCCCCAGCCGGGGTTGTAGGGCAGGTTGATGCACACGCCTCCGAAGAGGTTGCCGCCCCAAGCTCTGATTTCCTTACCGATGGCCCGGCCCACCCGTTCCTCCAGCTCCACATCGAAGGTGGCGCCCCGGAGCATGGTCACGGGGAAGCAGGTGCTCTTGCCCACACCGCAGACAACCCCCCTGGGGCCGTCGCAGAACTTCATGGCGGGAACGCCCTTCTCGTCAATGCCCCCCGCGGGATAGGGGATGTAGTTGTAATGCTTGTTGGGATCCTCCTTCATGTCCTGGATCATCTGCTCAAGCTGCACGTGGCCGCTCATTAAGTAAACCTTTTCTTCCAAAGTGAGTCCCTTGACAATCTCTCTAGCCCTTTGATCGTAGCTGAGCCTGTGCTCCTTTGTGCACTTCATAAAACCAATTCTCCCTTCCTTTATGATTTTGCAGTTGCTTCCTTACTACCCTCAAGCGGTCGCTGCTTCCCTGCCCCTGGTGAAGCGGGCGGTCAAGAAAACCAGTCCAATGAGCATGAGGCCCTTCAGCCCTTCAGCCAGGGCTGCGCTGACCCCATAGAGGGTGAGCCCGTTCACCAGTACTCCGATGGTCAAGGCACCGACGAAGAGGCGGAAGATCCTGGTGGGCATGCCGCCCGTGACGGGAACGCCTCCCGTGAAGATAGCCAGCATCACTTCCAGTTCAAAGAAGTTGCCCATGGAGACATCCACCCCGCCCACGCGGCTGAGGGTGAATACCCCGGCTATACCGGCCATCACACCGCAGAGGACGTAAGCAAGGATCTTCATCTTCTCCACCGGTACCCCGCTGTTGCGGGCTTTGACTTCGTTTTCGCCGATGGCCTTGGAGTAGTACCCTAGTTTTGTGTACTCAAAGAGGTAGCCGAAGATCAGGGTCAACAAGACAAGAACGGGGAACATGTTCTCGAAGTTGTACAGATCAAACAGCTTAAAGGGAACGTAGATGGGGCCGCCCCGGGTAAACACGGGCAAAAGCCCCCGGTAAGCAATGGAAAATGCTAGGGTACAGGTTACCGAAGGAACCTTGAGTTTGCTGATGATCACGCCGTTGAGCAAGCCAAACAGCGCCCCGAGGAGGATAGCTGAGGGGAAAATCAGCCATAGACCGTATTTGTTCACCAAGATGGCACTAATGGTGGCCGAGAGGGCCAGCACCGCGCCTTGCGACAGGTCAATACTGCCCTGGGCGATGACGAAGATCAGCCCCAGGCCGCCAAACATATACAGCACCGTTTGGTTCAATATGGATCGTAGATTATACGGCCGCCAAAACTTTCCTCCCACCAGAACTGAGAAGAGGAGAATCAGGCAAACCAGCCCGGCAAACGGTATGATGTGCTCTAAAGAGAGTTTCCTTTTTTCATCAGATCATCACCTGCACTATGCGATGTTCGCTGAACCCTTCGGCGCGTTCGAAGATCTTGGCAACTTCGCCGTTTTTCATGATCAAAATGCGATCGGAGCAGCCGATGAGCTCCGGCAGTTCGTCGGAAATCAGGATGATTCCGATGCCCTGACCTTTGACCTCGGCAATCAATTTGTAGATGTTGGCGGTGATCCCCACGTCCACTCCCCGCGTGGGTGAGTCCAGAATCAGGATCTTGTTGGGCCGCGACAGCCAGCTGGCCAGGCTCACCTTTTGGCGGTTGCCGCCGGAGAGCTGGTTTACAGCCTGCCTGATTCCGCTGGCCTTAATTTCAAACACTCTCAGCTGTTCCTGGGCAAATGCCTTCCGCTTCCGGGGGCTCATGAAGCCCAGCCGCCCCACAAAGGAATCGGTGGAAGGCAGGACCAGGTTATCCTCAATGGTGGCCCTGACCATGAGCGCCTCGGTGTCTCGGTCTTTGGGCACGTAAGCGATGCCTGTGTCGATGGCCTTGCGCAGGCTGTCGATGCGCTCTCCCGTTTCGGCAAAGATGATCTGCCCCTGGTCAGGCTTGGTCAGCCCGAACAAAACCTTGCCCAGCTCATGGATACCGGAGTCGCTAAGGCCGCCCAGCCCCAGCACCTCGCCGCGGCGCAGCTCAAAGGAGACATTGCGCAGGACGCCGTCGAGAGTGATGCCATCCACCTTCAGCACGGGCTCTGCTTTGTCCAGCTTGGCCGGTGTGTAGAAGTAGGTTTCCTTCACTTCCCGTCCCACCATGAGACGTTTCAGTTCGTCCTCCGTGGCCCCTTCCGCATCTAAGGTGGTGACCTTCTCACCATCTTTGAGAACGGTAATCCGGTCGCACAGGGACAGGATCTCCGACAAGTTATGGGAGACAAACAAGATCAGCTTGCCCTGGGCCTTGAGCTTGGCGAGAAGTTCATACAAAACGGTGCGGTTGTTGTGGGAAAAGGCCGCGGTGATTTCATCGAGGATGAGGACATCTGGATTGCTGGAGAGGGCTCTCACCAGTTCCACCAGTTTCTTCTCTTCCACCGTGAGGCTCTTGGCAAACACATCCAGGGGCACCTGGGCGATTCCCCAATCCGCAAAGGCCTTTTCGGCAGCCGCCCGCATTTTCCCCAAGTTCATCACGCCGCGGCTGGAAAAGCGGTCCGTTTTTCCTAAGAAGATGTTCTCTGTGACTGTGAGATCATCAATGAGCCCCAGTTCCTGCACCACCATGCTCACGCCCTGCTCATTGGCGTGGGCTGGACTTACGGGGTCGTAAGCCTGGTTATCTTTGAACATCCTCCCTTTGTCCCGGGTATGGATGCCCGCGACCATGGACATAAGTGTCGATTTACCGGAACCGTTTTCACCGATCAAACCGTGGATTTCACCGGCGCGGAAGTCCAGGGAGACGTCCACTACGGCGCGGGTGGGCCCGAAGCTTTTCGAGAGATCCTCTACTCTTAAGACAACCGAGTTCTTTGCCGCCTTTGCCTTGGTCATTTTACGACACCCTCCTCGCCCCGCATGGAAACAATGGTTACCGCGATTACCAACATGCCCAGCACCACTTCCTGCCAGGTTCCGGAAGGTACGCCCAGCAGGGTCAAGGCGTTAAACAGGGCCGACAGGGAGATGGTCCCAATAACTACACCCACCACCACGTTGAAAATGGCCGCCATGGAACTGGCGATAAGCACAGCGGTGAGCGGCTGGAAGATGGTGCTCACGGTGGTCAGCCCGGTCCGGGGCAGCAGCTGCCCCACGTAGCTTTGGTTGATTGCGGAGCCTAAACCTATGAAGAGACCGCAGACCAGCATGCCCAAAAACTTGGCGCGGTTGGGGTCAATGCCCATCTCTTTAGTAACCCGAATATCACTGCCTACGGCACGGACATTCAGGCCGATGCTGGTGCGGCAGAACAGGATGTAAACAGCGATCAGGCCTGGCACAAGCATGAGCACGTTATAGGGCAGCTGCCCTAAACTCCGCAGCTGAGAGCCTAGGCTTACCACCATGCCCCCGCTTCTCACCGCCATATTGGAATAAAACGCTCCAATGGACTCATAGATCATGGCCATGCCCAGCCCGGCGACCCAGGGCGGAATCTTAGTCTTGAGGAAAACAAAACCATTGAGCGCCTGCAGGGCCACGCCAGCGGCCAGGCCGCCCACAATCAGCCCCGCGTAGCCAAATTTCAGGCCTAAAATACCCGCCAAGTTGGATGCCAAAACAACAATGGCGCCGATGGAGAGGTCGATCATTCCGCTGGTAAAGGAGAAAATCAAGCCCCAGGTGATAAAAGTGGGAATGACAGCATGCGAAACGATGATACCCAGGTTCCTCCTGGTGAGAAACCGCGAGCCCGTGGCCAGATGAATGATCACAAAAACCAGCAGCAGCCCGGCTAAAACCAGTATTTGCTGTGTTCTCCGTTTTCCAAAACGCTGGAACATAGGGTTTGCGTCCCCCACTGCATGTGCTTTCCTATCCATGAACTTCAACCCCTTTTGAAAGGGGGCTGCCAAAAACAAAGTGTATTTGGCAGCCCAGCTGTCGTGCTAGAAGCCGTAGCGTTGCAGATCCTCTTCTGTGATGATGCCAGCTTCGAACTTATCCCTAACGCGCTGTTCAACAGAGTAATTTGCAAGCAGTGTCTCAAATGATTCGGCAGATGCTGCTGGATTGTACTTTACGCTCAGGTTCCTGATCTCTTCTGGGCTGAAGGGCATGTTGTCCAGCCATTGCTCTTCGTATGCCTTGTACTGCCCAGCCTCCAACACGATAATGGGTACATGGAACACAGGTGCCTGCCCGTTGGCGTCCTTGATGGCATTGCCTTCCAGGAAATTGTGCAGCAGGGCCACGGCTAAGCCGGAGTTGATCCAGTGTGCGCCGTTGGCTGCGTTGATCTTGCCCCCTTGCAGGCCTTCCAGGATGGGGGGATCCAGGTCGGTAACGTAGTACTGGATGTCCAGATCCGCATACTTCTGGAGCACTTCCATGGTGGCCACTGCCGGCTCGCCAGAGGTGGTGTAGACAACCTCAACGTCTGGATAGGCTACCAACAGGTCTTCGCTCTTCTTCAGAGCCTCGGCGCGGCCGCCAGTTGCCGCCCAGGCGATGTCCAAAACCTTACCGCCTGCGCCTTCAAACGCATCGGTAAAGCCTTTCACCCGTGCTTCGTGGGTTGTGTCGCCCCGGTTACCTGTGACCAGCACCGCGGTTTTGGCACCCGTGGCTGCCGCGAACTCTCCGATGGGGAAACCTGCGTCGTAGTCATCTTCACCAACTGCTCCCACGAAATAGGGGTTGTTGCGCAGATGGGCCAGGGTGTCCGGAGTGGGCAAGTGATCATACAGCACAAAGGGTACCCGGGCGTCGGCACACATTTTACCAACGATGGCAAAGGTAGCATCGGACAAGCCAAAGTAGATGATCCCATCTACTCCCGAGGCAATCAAGTTCTCCACGTTGGAAATGGATTTCTCGATTGTGCCCTCGTCATTTACCACCATAAGTTCAGCACCCAGGGCATCAGCGGCGTAAACAGCGAAGTTCTCCAAGATGTCCAGGCAGTAAACGCCGGACAGGGCGTTGTTAAACCCGATTTTGTAATCCGCTGCCAGCGCGCTGGCACTGAGCAAAAAGACCAACAACAAACAAATAGACAACCGTTTCATACTTCTGCTCCTTTCTCCTTTCTTTTGTTCCCGTATTCAGCGACCTACGTTCCCCTTATCTCAACGATGGTTAGGCATGGCCCCGGGGTTCCACGCCCAATTATCGGGATGGTATTCACAAAGAAGCCAGGCGGCCGAAAACCCAGCCCAAACAGGATGTAAAGAGTGCAGAGCACCCATGCACATGGCTAAGTGCCATGGCTTCTATCTTTATGTTACCTTACAACTGAACAACAATGTTTTCATTTTGTGTCATTTTGTCTTGCGGATTGTTTCAGATTTTACACCCCACCCATTTTGCTTACGAAAAGCGAAAAAGCCAAGCCTTTCCGGTGTCTTACACCGGTAGGCTTGGCTGCTTCTGCATCCAGTAAAGTGGTTTAAGTTTGTGACGGCGAGTCCTTACGCTTTCTCCCAGCAAAGAGGTTCAAAACGGCCAAGGCCAGGGCAACTCCACCCCAAATGGTCAAGTCTTTGTAGGGAGTAGTGGCTCCGGCGGCCATGCCCAGCAATCCAGCTAGGGCCATGACCACAAGGGAAACCTTGGGCACCCCAAAGGCGAATGCTCCTCCGACTAAAAACAAGAAAGCAACAAGGAGCCCCACAGCACCTCCCTGTTGAGTACCTTCCTCCGCCAAAATGGCGCCGCCCATGCTCACCGTGCAGGACTGCAGGAAGATCACCAAACTCAAGACCAGCGATAGTATTCCTGATGCAACTTTCAAGAGTATCCTCCATTCGTGATGATCTGGCCTCAAGACCACTTCTTGTCTTCGACCTTGTCCCAGCTAGGGCATGGATCTAGATCCTAGAGGATCTGTGCCAAGAAGCGCTGAGTGCGCTCATGTTCCGGCGCGGTGAAGAACTTCTCCGGGGGAGCTTGCTCCACGATGTTCCCCTCGTCAAAAAAGATCACCCTGTCCGCCACTTCCCGGGCAAAACCCATTTCATGGGTGACCACAAGCATGGTCATGCCGCCTTCGGCCAGCCCCTTCATGACGTCTAGGACTTCGGCAATCATCTCCGGATCCAAAGCGGAGGTAGGCTCATCGAACAGCATAACCTGGGGCTGCATTGCCAGGGCCCTGGCAATGGCCACCCGCTGCTTCTGGCCGCCGGAGGTGGCCGCGGGATACTTGTCCGCCTGATCGCGGATGCCCACCTTAGCCAAAAGATCCAGGGCCAGCTCTGTGGCCTCTTCCTTGGGCATCTTCTTCACCTTCCGGGGGGCCAGGGAGACGTTTTCCAACACGGTCATGTGCGGGAAAAGGTTGAAGTCCTGAAACACCATGCCCACCTTCTTGGCCACCTCAGTGGATCTTGTTTTGGGATCATGGATGGGCAGCCCGTCCACGTAAATCGCGCCCTTGTCGATCTTTTCTAAACCGTTGATGCAGCGGATAAACGTGCTCTTCCCGGAACCGCTGGGCCCGCAGATCACCACAACTTCCTTCTCCCGCACCTGCAGGCTGACCCCCTTGAGGATCTGCAGCGCTCCAAAGGATTTATGCACTTGTTGTACATCCACAATCACTTTGCTTAGTTCCTTTTCCTTCATCGTTCTGCTCCTTCGACTAACTGACTGACCTAGCTTGTTCTATTATAGTACTTATCACCGCTCACCGCCAGGGCGCCAGGAAAATCGAAGCGGGTATCTCCTGGAGAAGATACCCGCCTGCCTTTCTTTAAGTCATTCTACGCTCATGAGCACCAAGTGTTCGGGACTGACGCTGACCATCCCCCGGCCGCGGTTCTCGGCGTAGAACTCATCGATTTCCATCGTGACCTGCTCGGGGATGAATTTCTCCTTAGGATCCCAGCGCCGCCCGATATCGGGCACGGAGCGGAACAGCATCTTGGTGTAGGGATGAACCGGGTTGTGGTAAACCTCAGCCGTGGCGCCCTGTTCCACCAACCGGCCCTGATGCATGATCATGGTGTAATCGCTCACGTAATAACCCAGGGCTAAATCGTGGGTGATGAACAGCACCGACATGCCCGTGTCCCGGCAGATATCCACCAGCAAATTGAGGATGCCCATGCGGGTGGAAGCGTCCAGCATGCTGATTAACTCATCGGCAACAAGGATTTCCACGTCCATGAGCAGCGCCCTGGCGATGAGCAGCCGCTGCAGCTGTCCCCCGCTGAGCTGATGGGGGAAATGGGACAGAATCCGATCCGGGTTCAGGTTAACGCGCATCAAGGCTTCCCGGGTCCGGGCTTCCCGATCCCGCACCTCCGGCATGAACACATCGTAAACCATGTCAAACACCCGATCCACCCGGAACAGGGGGTTGAAGGAAGAAAACGGATCTTGGAAGATGCCCTGTACCCTGCGGTAGTATTCCCGGCGTTCCGCTCTGCTCCGCAGCTGGGCGATGTCCTTCCCGTGGAAGTAGATGCTGCCGGAAGTGGGGCGGAGCAGCTTCAGCATCATGCGGCCGATGGTTGTCTTGCCGCTCCCGCTCTCCCCAATCAAGGAGAGGATTGTCCCGGGGTACATGGCAAAGGAGACGTCTTTCACCGCCGTGGTGTATTCCCGGAAGAAAACGCCGCTGCTGAAAATCTTCGTCAAGTTCTCAATGGAGATGATGGGCTCCTTGCTTACCTCAGCCAACGCGCTCCCCTCCAATCTCCTGGTAATGCCAGCAAGCAATGCTGTGGTCAGGGTCGATGTTTTCGGTAACGGGCGTCTGTTCACACTGCTTGGTGCGGTACGGGCATCTCTCCCGGAAGCGGCAGCCGGGGCCGATCTCCAAGAGCTCCGGCGGTGTGCCCTTAATCCCTTCCAGCCTTTCATCCTTGATCTGCACCCCCACCTTGGGCAGGGAACTGAGCAGTGCCTGGGTGTAGGGATGGCGCGGCTCGTGGACGATGGTCTCAACGGGGCCCGTTTCCACCACATGCCCGCCGTACATAATCAAAAGTCGATCCGCAATCTGGTAGAGGATGGCCAGATCGTGGGTGATGAAGATGGCCGAACCGATGATCCCCTTTTCCCGCAGCTCCACCAGGAGAGTGGCGGCAAAACGCTGGGAACTCACATCCAAGGCGGAAGTAATTTCATCGGCGATGACGAGCTCTGGGTTGAGGATGGTGGAGATGACCATGATCACCCGCTGCTTCATGCCCCCCGAGAGCTCGATGGGGTATTTGCCCAGCACCGCTGGATCCAGATTGACAAAGCGCATGCGCTCCTCCACCTTGGCAAAGAAGGAGCGATCGGGGTGAATGCCGTGCTCCCGCACTAGATCCGTGACGAACTCCCCGATCTTTTTGGTGGGGCTCAGGGCATCCAGGGCGTACTGGGGAATTATCGAAATCCTGCTCAGGCGCAGTTTGCGAAACTCCTCCGCGCCCATGGCCATGATATCCTGGCCCAGGAACAACGCCTTTCCGGAAATGTGCTTTAAGGGCGGTTTGCGCAGCATGAGCGTGTGGGCCAAAGTACTCTTGCCGCAGCCCGATTCTCCAGCAATGCCCAGTATCTCGCCCCTGCGCACCTGGAAGGTCACTCCGTCCACGGCTTTTACATCGCCCTTGAGGATGCGGTAATATGCGCACAGTTCCTGAACATCTAAGATCACGTCTGCTGCCATGCTTACAACTCCCTTAACCGCGGATTGAACACTTCATCAAGGCCCGTGTTGATGAAGTACAGCGACACAATGAGCATGGTCAAGATGAGGCCGGGAATGATGGTCCACCACCACATGCCCAAATGCAGAGCGTTCCAGTTCACGGCGTTCTGCAGCACCAAACCCAGGGAGATTCCCCGCGTGGGCCCCAAACCCAGAAACTCCAAGCCCACAGAGGAGAGGATGGTTCCGTTGAACTGCAGGATGTACACCATGAACACATAGGAAAACATGTTCGCGGCAATGTCCTCCCGGATGATGCGGAAGGTGGGCGCCGCGGAAATGCGGGACAGGTTCACAAACTCCTGGCTTTTTAAAGACAGGGTTTGGGAACGCACCGCCCGGGCTGTCCAGGGCCAGGCGGTTGCCGCCACGATGAGGGATTGGGTGACAATGCCCCGGTAGGGCAGATAAGCGGAGAGGATGATCAATAGAGCCAGGGAAGGAAGGACCATGAACATGTTGGTGAGCATCATCAGCCCTTCATCTGGCGCCCTCCCGCTGAAAAAGCCGGAGACAAAGCCCACCACCAAGCCGATAGCTGAGGCAATGGTCCCAGCCAGGAAACCCACCAGCAGGGTGGACCGCAGCCCGTACACCACCTGGGTGAACACGTCCCTGCCCATGATGGTGGTGCCGAACCAGTGGGTCTTGGAAGGCCGTTGGTAGCCTGGTCCGGCGAACTCCTCATAGTCGTAAGGGGTGATCATGGGCCCCACAATGGACAGGGCCATGATGGACAGGAAGATGACCACGCCGAAGATGACCTTCTTGTTGGTAATGGCGAAATAGAGGTTCTCGTGCCTTCTCCAGAAATCTCTCGCTGCCACCTGCTACACCTCCCCCGAATAGGAGTGGCGCACCCGCGGGTCAATGAACATGTAGATGATATCCACAGTAAAGTTGGCCAAAAGCACCATGATGATCAGGAACAAAAAGCAGCCTTGAATGAGGAAGTAATCATTCTGCTTAATGGCCTGCACCATGAGGTAGCCCAAACCGGGATAGGAAAAGACCATCTGGGTAAGCACTGCACCGGAAACGACGGTTCCCAGGCTGATGGCTAGACCCGTTACCTGGGGCAGAATACCATTGCGGAAACCATAGCGCCGGATGAGGCGCTCCCTTGCTCCCAAGGACTCCATGTACTTCGCGTAGTTGGTGTTGGTCTCGTAGATGATCATGTTACGCATACCGATAGCCCACCCTCCCAGCTGGACCAGGAAGAGGGTTAAGAAGGGCATGAACCAGTGCATGAAAAAGTCGGCGATAAACGCCAAATTCCAGCCAGGACGCATGGTGGCGCTGTAGGCGTGGCTGGTGGGAAAGATCCCCAAGACAATGCCCAGCAGATAGGAAACTAGCAGGGCGAACCAAAAATAGGGGGAGGAGGTGAGGAAGTAGAAGACCGGCATGAGGAAGTTGTCGGCCTTTTTGCTGACGCCGGAGAAAGCGCCCAGCTTGTTGCCGATGATCCAGCTGAGAACAATCGCAGGTACCAGGATAATAATGTCATAGATAATGGCATCACGAATGATGCTCAAAACCGGCTTGGGGTACTGGCTGATGCTGATCCCTAAATCTCCTCTGAACAGGGAGCGCCAAAAGCCGAAGTACTGTTGAAGCAAGGGCTGATCCAAGCCAAAAGTCTTAACAAAAAAGCTCTCCAGGATGTCCCTGCCTCCTTCGAGGACCACAAACCGGGAGAGGAGCATGCTGATGGGATCTCCCGGTGCAAAACGCGGAACAGCCCAGTTGAGCGTCACGGCAAAGAAAAAAGTGATGAGATAGATCAGGACCTTTTTGCTGAGATAGCGACCCATGGTCACCCCTTCCTTTCTGGCGGGCTGGTGTGGCTGATGGAGTCCCGGCAGAACCGAAGTCCTGCCGGGACAACATAGCTGAAGTTAGTACTGTTACTGTGCGGGCTGGAGGTTGATGAGCATCTCCACCGTGCCGAACTGCCAGTTGTTAGCCCAGCTGCAGGGATAACCCACAGGGTTGTCCGCCGTTGGCCAGTTGGTCCAGTACTGGGAAGTGCTCTGAGCCCACATACCGTTGAGCCAGAATGGGATGGCCGGCATCTCCACGAGGAGAATCTTTTGGATTTCGGAAGCTACGGCCAAAGACTCGTCGCTCAAGGGCGGCAGCTGGTTGAACTTGTAAATCAGATCAAACAGCTCTTGGTTGTCGTAGCGGCCATAGTTGCCTTCCGTTACATGCGTGCGGTTGATGTTGTGGTTGGCCACCCAGTTCCAGTAGGAGAAGGGCGAACCGGAAATACCGGTACCGTAGTTGTTGATACACATGTCGAAGTCGCCGGTCTGAATCCGTTCGTCGTACAAACCGGCATCCGGGAAGGCCGGGTTAGCATTGATGCCAATAGCCCGGAAGGCTTCGGCGATGATGCGGATGGACTCCATCCAGTCGGTCCAGCCAGAAGGTACGATGATCTCGAAGTCGATGGGGCTGCCATCAGGCATATCGATCCAGCCATCACCGTTCTTGTCTACGTAACCGGCATCTGCCAGCATCTGCTTCGCCAGATCCGGATCATACCAGAAGCCATATTCTTCGGCTACCTGAGCATCGCGGTACTCTGTCCAACCGCCAAAGAGGCCGGTGGAATCGGACACAGGTACCATGCGCTCGAAGACCCGCTCCACAATGATCTCCGGATTTACTGCAAAGGCCAAAGCCCGGCGGAACTTGGCATCGTCCAAGGGCTTGCGCTGTGAGTTGAGGACCAGCATGGCTACGTTGGCGGAAATCATGTAAGGAGGTCCGTCATACCAGGTGGTTAAGCCATACAGATCCTTGATGGCCGGTACGCCGGGGATGAAGTAGTTGCTCAAATCCAGCGTCCTCTGCATGAGCATACCCAGGGCCACGTTGTTCTCGTAGATGATCATGTCCACGATTTCCACCGGTTTGGGCTGGCCAAACACTGCATTGCCCCACCAGTTGTCATCGCGCACCCAGACGTTGCGGTCAGGACCAGCCAGAAGCTTCTTGTACGGACCGCTGCCCACAGGATCGTCGTTGGTGATGACCATCAGATCTTCGCCCGGTACGTTCTCCCAAATGTGCTTGGGCAGAATGTCGCGGGTGTAAAGCTCAATCTGCCACTCTTGGTAGTTAGGACTGTCAAAGATGAACTGAACAGTGTAGTTATCAACAGCCTTGACTTCGCGCAGGTTGCGCCAGAGGGGAGTGTAGGTCAGTTCGTTATCACGGGCCAGTTCGTAGGTGAAGACCACGTCCGCTGCTGTGAGGGGCTGGCCATCGGAGAAATAAATGTTGCGGCGCAGTTTGACTTCGTAAAGTTTGTCGGAAATCCAGCCGCCGCTCTCCGCCAGCCAGGGCTTATGCTCGTTGGTCAGGGGACTGTAGGCAAACAGCGTCTCATAGACCAGACCCCGTATTCCATTAGCGCAGTTGGGATAAAGCGGATTCCAACTGGTTGCCTGGGACCAAGTGCCGCCGCCCACGATGAGCGTCTGATTGCGCTCAGCGGCCAGGACTGCGGTGGAGCCCAGAACTAACGACACGACAACAGCTAATACGATCCATCTCGCCTTCATCCATCACACCTCTCCTTTTTCGGTTATATGTCTGAAATCCCAGCTTGTACCTGGGATTGCGACCGGTAATGAGTGCGATATGTAAGTGGTCAAGTAAATAATAATCGACAATGTGCACAATTTTACCGCATTTTGTTTTATAATTTCTGTTCAGAACAGCAAATTCCTTCCCAGTTAAATCAAATTGTCACAATCACCAGCCCGCTGACTCCTTGAAATGCACCAGCTCGGCGGCGAAGAAAAACCCGCAGGAGGCAGGCAAAAGACCTGGCTGCGGGCTTTTACATCAAAAATTCCCTAATCTCATTGCGCCGGGAAATGCCCAGCTTGTTAAAGATGATGGATCCCACCTTTTTCACGTAATTGTAGGAGTAATGGAGCTGCTCAGCGATCTCCGCGTTGGTGTAACCCTGGGCCATGAGCTTGGCCACTGCCAGTTCAGTATCGTTGAGCTTGGTTCTTAGCGTTTCCACCTTGACCGGATCCAAGTTCTTGATCTTCCTGCTCACAGTGAGGTGGACCTTTAGGCGGGCCAGCAGTATCTCTTTGACAAAGGGTTTGGTGATATAGTCTACGGCACCGGAGGTGAGCCCCTTCAGCTCATGTTCGGTCTGGGTCAGCCCAGTCAAGAAGATCACGGGGATGTCGGGTCGGGGGCCATTGGCCACACAGGCCACTGCCTCCCAGCCAGATTTGGCCAGCATCACGGTGTATTCGGACTTCAGCAGTTGCTCGGCCATTTTGAGCAGCATCACATCGTCATCTACCACTAACACTCTAGGCATGTTTCCACCTCTTTCAATCCCGCCAGCACCCGATCACAGGTGAACATCAAAAGGGACATGGCGGCCCGGGCATCGGCCTTCGGCGTCTGTGCGCGCCGCAGCCGGCCCCATCCCCACCTCCGCCCCCGCGAGGGGAATGCCGGTATCCTTTTCTGTGATCCACCCGTACACGGAATAGCGCAGGCTGCCAGCATTCGTGCAGCCAGACAGTACCAGTACAGCTGCCAGCAGTATAGAAATGACGATGTACTTCCTGGGGTCCCCAGACATGTCTAGCCTCCTTCCCACGGCTGTGCCGCCTAGAAACAGCCCGAACCCCTGTGGTGGGCTCGGGCCGTTTCCAGGTGACCATGGAGAGAACGTGAAGAGCGTTCAGCACCGCTAATTATGCTGCCTCCCTAGCAGTCGCCAGGTACACCTCAGCCCTCGGCCACCGCTGCCACCTCAGGCTCGCAGTAAATCAGCTCCTTAGTTCCATCTTCGTGCACCCGCACGGTAATGATGTACACGGGTACATCTTCGTCTTCCTCCCCAAACTCCACTTCATAAACTGCATCCGTGCGGTTAGGAGCAGCCATGTCCAGAATTAGCCGCAACTGCGCCTTGGTGTGATAGTCTACGCCCCAGGAATAGACCCAGATGTGGTAATCCCCGGGAGTCATCTCCGTGAAGTAGATGCCATCCCAGCCGCCGTAGCCATAGCCATCCCAATCCAGGACAGGGTTTTGGTCCAGTCCTTCCCCGAAGTCGGATACGGAGCCCCAATAGAAGAGGTGGCGGTCAAAGGAGTCGTGCTCAAAGCGGTTGGGCTCTGTGCTTTCCCGCTTGAACAAGTGCAGATCCAGATCCGCATCCTGATCCCACCTGAGCACCAGCCGCATATCTAGGCGCTCCACCTCATAATTGACCGTGTACACCTTGCTGTTCCTGGCCCAACCGTCGCTGGACCAAACCCTAATCTGAATGGTGTTGAGCCCTGGTTCCAGGGGCATGCCCACGGTTCCGGACCACATTTCATGGTAATACTCGTCAGCAAAGGCCTCGCCGTTGATGATTCCCCGCACAGAGGCAAAGGGCACTGTGGATATCTCTCCGAAAAGCTGGCTCCTGTAATAGAGAGCCTCCACGAGGGGCTCGTCCACGCTGTCCCCGTCCCTAAGGAGAGAACCATTGGCATTAATCAGGATGAACGCGCTCTCCTGCAGAGGGGGAATACCCGAGATCAAGCCTATCTCAACGGCCATGTCTTCCCATACCCAAAACTCCTCAGAGCTGGGCAGATAACCGTCCATGGCAGCTTCCAGCTGCAGCTCCCCTCTGGGGACATCCTCCAGTACAAACCGCCCCCAGGCATCGGTGATCGTGCTCTGGGACCCCCAAATCACCTCTGCACCGGCCAGAGGATTCTTGGTGTATTTTTCCACAACCGTTCCAGTGACGGTGTAGGCAGCCGCCCCTCCGCCAAAGCCCGCTAGGAACAGCACCAGCACCAACAAGAAAAGAGGTGCGTATCGCCTGCTTTTGACCACGAAAACCTCTCCTTCCCTTTCCTTTGAACTGCCCTTTCCTTCAATTTTAACGCTCCCCTTACGGGAAATGAAGTTACTGCGAGTTACCTTTGACGCGCAAAGCGAGCCCGGAAACATACCGAACTCGCTTGAACAAGAACTTGTCCAGGCAGACTAGACCTTCCTAGCCAGCCTGATCACATTCCACGACTGCTTGGACAGCAGAGCGCTGAGCTTACCGTCCACTACCTCAGCGTTGCCGTTGGCAGCGGGCACCACGTTGTTGGGATTGTCTGCGGTATTGACTGCTTTCACATCATCATGGGTGAGCACGATGTGCTCCACCACCGAGTAGTCCTTAAAGCCGCGCAGATCGGCGCTGAGTTCCAAACCGCCCTCCAGGTTCCGGTTCACGGCGAAAATGGTCAGCTCCTCCTGTTCCTCATTGAACACGGCGATGGCATCTAGATAGGGCACATCGGTGAAATCTTTACTGTCATATTTGTCCGACTTAATGATGGGCAGCAGGGCGGCTCCCCGGCCGTAGGTTGAGGCATGCATGAAGGGGTAGAAGGTGGGCTGCCGCCAGGCGGACCCGCCGGTCTGGGTCATAATGGGTGCGATCACATTCACCAGCTGGGCCAGGCAGGCGATCTTTACCCTGTCTGCCCGCCTGAGCAAGCTGATCAGCATGCTGCCCACCAAGAGGGCATCCTCCAGGTTGTACACATCTTCCAGCAGGGGCGGGGCCACGGTCCAGGGTTCAACCTGCTTGTCGGCTTCATTGGAATGGTACCAGACGTTCCATTCGTCGAAGGAGAGGTGCAGCGTCTTGGAGCTGCGTTTCTTCGCTTTGATATAATCGCAAATGGAGATGACCGAGTTGATGAACTGATCCATATCCAGGGTGCGCGCCAGGAAGTTAGGCGTGTCGTTGTCCCGGTTGCCGTAGTAGGTGTGCAGGGAAACGTATTCAACATGCTCGTAGGTGAGGTCCAGGATGGTGGCTTCCCACTCGGCAAAAGTGGGCATGGCCCGGCTGGAGCTGCCGCAGGCAACCAATTCGATGGAGGGGTCCACCCACTTCATCACTTTGGCGGCCTCCAATGCCTCCCGGCCGTATTCATAGGCGGTCTTGGCGCCGATCTGCCACGGCCCGTCCATCTCGTTACCCAGACACCAGAGCTTAATGCCGTGGGGCTGCCCGTAACCGTGCTGCTTACGCAGGTCGCTGTAGTAGGAGCCCCCCGGGTGGTTGCAGTACTCCACCAAGTTGCGGGCTGCATCCGCTCCCCGGGTGCCCAGGTTCACCGCCATCATCAGTTCGGAACCCACCTTCTTCGTCCAGTGGGCGAATTCATTTACTCCCACTTCGTTAGGCTCCACGGTGCGCCAGGCCAGATCCAAGCGGCGCGGCCGCAGCTCTTTGGGCCCCACGCCATCTTCCCAGTTGTAGCCGGATACGAAGTTTCCACCTGGATAGCGAATCACAGACACGTTCATTTCCCGCACCAGGGACATAACATCGCCGCGGAAACCATGCTCATCCGCGGTAGGATGCCCCGGTTCATAAACTCCGCCATAGATGGCCCGCCCCAGGTGCTCCACAAAGGATCCATAGACGCGGGGATCAATGTCGCTGATCCGAAAGTCCTTTTCCACAATCATCTCTGCTTTGCGTACAACTGCCACATTCCTCACCTCCAGGTTTATTAAGCCTCCCCGGAAACCGGGGAGGCTGGCTTTTTTAGATTCCTCTGGCCAGATGGTAGTAGATCTCGCCAAGGCGCAGATCCTGCTTGAACTGGCGGATCTCCGTTTCTTCGTTAATTAAGAGGTACTCGATGCCGGCCAGCTCGCAGTAATCTTCTACATAGCTGGCGTCCAGGGCCTGGGTGAACACGGAATGGTGGGCGCCGCCTGCGAGAATCCAAGCTTCCGCAGCCACCTTCAGGTTGGGTTTCGGATCCCAGAGCACCCTGGCCACGGGGAGCTTGGGCAGATCCGCAGGAGGATCCACTACCTCAACTTCGTTCACCACCATGCGGAAGCGGTTGCCCAGGTCGATGAGGCTGGCGCAGATGGCTGGGCCTGCTGGCGCCGTGAAGATGAGGCGGGCTGGGTTATCCTTGCCGCCGATGGACAGTGGCTGCACATCCAGCACAGGCTTGCCCTTGGCGATGGACTCGCAGACCTCCAGCATATGGGCACCCAAGATCCTGCTGCCCGCGGGATCCAGGTGGTAGACGTAGTCTTCCATAAAGGACGTGCCGCCGGAAAGCCCTGCGCTCATCACCTTCATGGCCCGCAGCAAAGCCGCGGTCTTCCAGTCGCCCTCGGCGCCGAAGCCGTATCCGTCCTTCATAAGCCGCTGACTAGCTAAGCCGGGCAGCTGCTTGAGGCCGGTGAGATCCTCGAAGTTGGTGGTGAACCCCTTGAAACCCCCGTCTTTCAGGAAGGCCCGCATACCCGCTTCAATCCGGGCCGACTCCTTGAGGAAGTCCCGGAACTCGCCGCCTGGACGCACCCGTTCGCTCAGCTCGTAGCTGGCATCATATTCCTCCAGCAGGGCATTGATCTGGGCATCTGTCACTTGATCCACATAGGCGGTGAGATCGCTCAGGGAATAGCCGTTCACTTCATAGCCAAACTGAATCTGGGCCGCAACCTTATCGCCCTCTGTCACCGCCACATGCCGCATGTTGTCGCCAAAACGGGCGATTTTCGCACCCTGCCCATCGTGCCAGGCCGCGGCAACCCGGGTCCAGGCGCCGATTGCTTTCAGGACCTCCGCATCCTGCCAGTGTCCCACGACCACCTTGCGGTTTTTGCGCATCCTGGTGTTGATGAACCCGTATTCCCGATCGCCGTGGGCGGACTGGTGCAGGTTCATGTAGTCCATGTCAATGGAGTCCCAGGGAATGTCCCGGTTATACTGTGTGTGGAAGTGGAGGTATGGCTTGCGCAGGCTGTTCAGCCCGGCGATCCACATCCTGGCCGGCGAGAAGGTGTGCATCCAGGTAATCAGGCCAATGCACCGCTCATCCACATTGGCTTCCAGAATGAGCCGGCGAATGGCATCTGCACTGGTCATTACAGGTTTGAACACGACCGTCACGGGGATTTCTGAGCGCTCGTTGAGACTGCGGGCTACCTCTTTGGCGTCTGCCTCAACCTGCCTCAACGTTTCTTCGCCGTACAGATCTTGGCTTCCGGTGACAAACCAAACTTCAAAGTCCTTGAAATTGAGATCCACGTAATCTACCTCCTTCAGTTTTGTCCGTAATATGCAGCGGGGCCGTGCTTCCGCTGGTAGTGCTTCTCAAGGACATGCCCGCTGATGGGGCGGTCGTGACCCGTGAGCAGCCTGGTGAAGAAGGCCATTTCAGCCACTTGCTCCAGCACAACGCTGTTATGCACCGCTTCATGGCAATCTTTGCCCCAGGTGAAGGGCCCGTGCTCCGCCACCAAAACGGCAGGCACCGCCTGGTAGTCCATCTCTTGAAAACGCCCCACAATCACCCTGCCCGTGTTCAGTTCGTAACCGCTTTCCACCTCTTCTTCGGTGAGCGGACGCGTGCAGGGAATTTCTCCGTAAAAATAGTCAGCATGGGTGGTGCCCCGGCAGGGAATGCCCTGGCCCGCCTGGGCCCAGATCGTGGCCCATTTGGAATGGGTGTGCACCACGCCCCCAATACTGGGGAACTGCCGGTACAGCTCCAAATGGGTGGGTGTGTCGGACGAAGGGCGCAGGCTGCCTTCCACAACATTTCCCTCCAGGTCCAGCACCACCATCTTGTCCGGGGTCAGATCTTCATAGGCTACGCCGCTGGGTTTGATCACCACTAAACCCCGGGCGCGGTCGATGCCGCTCACGTTGCCCCAGGTGTAGATGACCAGCTGCTGCCGCTGCAGCTCCTGGTTGGCCAGCATCACCTGCTCCTTCAAAGATTCCAACATCGCTTCTCTCCTCCCCACCTACAGAGCGCGCAGTGTATCAGCTAGCAGCTCGCCGATTTGCAGGTACTTCTCATACAGCTCCTGATAACGCCGGCTGCTTTCCGGATCGGGATTATAGACCTTGGAATAACCGCTGAGCATGGCATCCTGGGCCTCAAACACATCGGAGTACTTGCCCGCGGCCACTGCTCCAAACATGGCTGCCCCCAGGGCCACCGCCTGATCGGAGCGGACCACCTTGATGGGCATGCCCAGAACATCGGCTGAAACCTGCATCACAAACTCGTTCTTTCCGGGAATGCCTCCCTGGGCGATTACCTCCCGGATTTCGACTCCCTCTTCCCGGAAGCGATCCACGATGGCTTTGGAGCCAAAGGCAGTGGCTTCCACCAAAGCCCTAAACAGCCTGGGGGCATCTGTACCCAGGGTTAAGCCCACTAGGGCACCCTTCAGTTCTTGATCCGCGTAGGGGGTGCGCCGGCCGTTGAGCCAATCCAGGGCCACAACCGTGGTTGTGCTGGGATCCACCTTGGCCGCTTCTTCCGTGAGTTTGACCAAAATCTTGCTGCGGATTTTCGCCAAGGTCTCTTTGCTCAACCCCACCTCTTCCCCCAGGGCTTCCCAGGACCAGAGCAGCACATCCCTGAGCCAGGCGTACACATCGCCAAAGGCGGACTGGCCAGCTTCCAGCCCGACCATGCCGGGAATCACCGAACCGTCCACCTGCCCGCAGATGCCCGCGACCAGGCTGTCGCCCAGCTGATCCTTGGAAACAACCATCACATCACAGGTGGAAGTGCCCATGATCTTCACTAGGGCGTGCTCCCTGATGCCGCCTCCCACGGCGCCCATGTGGGCATCAAAGGCACCTACGGCCACCGCGGTCCCTGCAGGCAGGCCCAGCCGCTGGGCCCACTCTTCCGTGAGCTCCCCGGCCTTTTCATCGGAGGTATAGGTCTCCGTAAAGAGGCGATCCCGCAGCCCCTCAAGCAGGGGATCCAACTTAGTCAAGAACTCTTCCGAGGGAAGCCCGCCCCATTCGGGGTGCCACATGGCCTTGTGCCCGGCCGCGCAGCGGCTGCGCTTAAGCACCTTGGGGTCGGTGGTTCCAGTGAGCACGGCGGGAATCCAGTCGCACACTTCCACCCAGGAATGGGCGGCTGCGCGCACCTTTTCATCCACGCGCAAAATGTGCAGGATCTTGGCCCAGAACCATTCGGAGGAATACACTCCCCCCTCGTACTTGGTATAATCCACGCCGCCCCAGGTCCTGGCCAGATTGTTGATTTCAGCGGCCTCCCGGACGGCGGTATGATCTTTCCAAAGAATGAACATGGCATTGGGGTTTTCCCGGAACTCATCCAGCAAGGCCAGTGGTGTGCCGTTTTCGTCCACGGCCACAGGTGTCGAGCCCGTGGTATCCACTCCGATGCCGATTACATTCGCCGCCACTTCTGGAGGGAGCTTCTTTAGAGCACCGGTAATGCATTCCTCCAGGCTTTCCAGATAATCCAGGGGATGATGGCGGAACTGGTTCTGAGCTGCATCGGAATAAAGCCCCTGGGACCAGCGCCTGTAAAAGGATACTTCACTGGCCATCTCTTCACCGGTATCCGCGTTCACAACTAGAGCACGTGCCGAATCGCTGCCGAAATCTACACCGATTAAGTACTTCACTTCACTCATCGCTGCACCTCGCTTCAAAAAAGTTCCGAAGCAGGGCACGCCAGCCCCGCTCATTTTCTTTCTTCTCTGTATAGTCAAAACTTCCTGCCTTGTGGCCGCGGGAATCAAGGATCCGCCCCCATCTACGCTTCCCACGCAGACCTTATCCAGACCGACATCTCCCCTGGACTGCGGTTATCCCAGATGAAGTAGGGCACCGCCTTGATGGTTACCGGAACCCGCTTAGGCTCGCAAGCGGCGTACAGGCCCGGATCCACAGCCTCCAGGCGGAAGCCCCGTGCCGTGATGGCGGGAACCTGGAGCTCCGGGTCCACTTCCACGACAAAGTCCGGATCTGCAGCCAGAACCAAGGCATGCAGATCAGGGCCGTTATCCGCCTCTTCCAAGCAGTACACCACGGGGCCCCTCTGCAGGGCGATGCGGCCCGCGGCATCACGCACCTTAGGATGGGCATACACCTTTTCCACGGGCATGGCCAGGTCCAGTTCCACCCCATCGCCGCTGCGCCACGTTCTTGCGAGCACTAGATACCCCTTGTCCAGGTGGCGAGCGAGATCCTCCAGGGGCTCTCCATTCACCTTCACCTGGGCCTTCCGGCACCAGCCCGGCAGGCGTACATAGAGGCTGAACTCAGCCTCCTGCTCCAGGGCCAGTTCCAGCCGCACCTGACCGCTCCAGGGATATTCCGTGCTCTGACGCAGGGTGACCGGAGCCTGATCCACCACGAACTGCACCTCGCTGTCGGCAAAGAAATGCACATGGAGGCCTTGGCTGCTGCGGCTGTAAATGTAACGGTGAAGGGAGGTTAACAGCCTGGCCAGATTGGGCGGGCAGCAGGCGCAGGCAAACCAGCCCTGGCGGGTGGGCGTGACATGTTGGTGGTCTTGGCGGATGCCGGCCACCTTAGGGGAAACCTCCAGGGGATTGACATAGAAAAAGCGGTCTCCTTCCAAAGACATGCCGCTGAGGATCCCGTTGTACAGTGCACGCTCCATCACATCCGCATACTTCCCGTGGGGATCCAGCTGCAGCATGCGTTGTCCCCAGAAGAACAGCCCGATGGCTGCGCAAGTTTCAGCGTACGCCCTGCTGCTGGGAAGATCATAGTCAATGGTAAACCCCTCGCCATGGGCCTGCGAGCCAAGGCCGCCGGTTATGTACATGCGCCGGTTCACAGTGCTGTCCCAGAGCGTTTCGCATACCCGAAACAGTTCTTCATCGCCCGTTTCCTGCACCAGGTCGGCAACGGCACTGAAGAGGTACATGGCCCGCACCGCATGCCCCTCTGCGGTTTTCTGCTCCCTGACTGGCACGTGGGCTTGGCTGTAGGCGCAGCCCAACCGGCCCCAATGGTGAAAGTTCTCCAGGCCCCGGGCGCGGGCTTCCTCCTGGAAATAGTGGGGCTCTTTCCCCCGCTCTTCCACGAAGAACTGGGCCAACCTAAGATGCCGTTCATCCCTGGTCACCCTGTACAGCCTGATCAAAGCCAGCTCAATCTCTTCATGGCCTGGGTAGCCCCTTTTCTTGCCTTCCTCTGGGCCAAACATGGAGTCAATGTGATCCACCAACCTGCAGACAACCTGCAGGAGCTTGTCTTTGCCCGTTGCTTCGTAATAGGCTACGGCCGCCTCGATAAAATGGCCCGCACAATACAGTTCGTGGTTGTCCGCCAGGTTAGTCCAGCGGTGATCCGGATCCACTATGGTGTAGTAAGTGTTTAAGTATCCATCGGGCTGTTGAGCCCGGGCCACTAGATCGATGGCCTCATCGGCTTGGGCTTCCAGCTCGGGATCGGGATGGGCCGCCAAGCTGTAGGCCACTGCCTCCAACCATTTGGCCACATCACTATCTTGAAAGACCATGCCCCGAAACTCCCCGGCCTTTTCTCCCGCGGCAATGCGGAAGTTTTCCATGGCATGACTAGGCTCTACCTGGGGCAGCAGATCGTTTAGGGCCTTCCATTGATAGGGAAGCATCTTCTCCCTGACCACATCAACTCGGCCGGCCAGAAGGCCTCCTTTGAGCACTGCGTTCCTGCAAGGGCGCAGTATCTTGTCGCGCACAGCCATACCCCTTTCTGCAGCTCCATTTCTACTGCACAGTGTTCTTCTGTTTCAATTCCAGTCTCTAAAGCCCAATTCCTTCAGAAAGGCAACGAGCTGTTAACCTAAATCCGCATTTCACCCTTTCTTACTAGCAAACGTTTCAAGTTGCGCAATAGACAGGATTTTTGCGACGGATGTTATATAATTATACGTGGTGTGATCTTTCATCCCATGCAGTGCACTTTGTCACTGGAAGGAGGTGGGGTCTGGCAATACCTCGCAAGGAGTTGCTTCAGCCACTACTAAATATTCAAAACACAAAATCCAAGGGAGGTCATTTATTGTGAAGAGATTGCTCAGCCTGTTCCTTGTTGCGCTGCTTACTGTCGGGTTGTTTGCTCTACCCGCCGCGGCGCAGGTCAAGGAATTGGAGTTTGTGATCATTACCCACAGCGCGACCATCGACTTCTGGATTCCGTTGGTCAAGGGTGCTCAGGATGCCGCTGCCATGATCAATGCCTTCGATCCCAGCGTGAAGATCAGCGTCACCCACACCGGGCCCAGCATGTTTGACGTGGCAGAGCAGGTTAACATCATGGAAAACGTGGTCCAGTCTGGCGTGGACGGAATCATCTCCACCCTGCCCGACCCAACGGCATTTGACGAGCCCGTACGCCGCGCCCTGGAAGCCGGTGTTCCGGTAATCGGGACCAACGCCGATGCAGGCCCAGACAACCCCCGCTTGGCGTATGTAGGCCAGAGCGACTACAGTGCAGGCCGCGTCCTGGCCCAGACCCTCATTGACCATATCGGCACCAGCGGCAAAGTAGCCATCGGCGTTGAGGACTTGGGGCACACCTCCTTGGCCGAGCGCCTGAGAGGCGTAACTTCTGTTCTGGATGAAACGGACATTGATTACACCGTGCTGCAGACCAGCCCAGACCTGACCATCGGCGCTTCTACCTTCGAAACCTATCTCATCGCGAACCCCGATGCCAAGGCCATCATCAGCGTAGATGCCAACACCCAGTCCCACGGCGTGGTAATCCGCAACCTGGGCTTGGAAGGCAAGGTCATCTCCGGCGGCTGGGACCTGGTTCCCACCACCATCGAGAACATCAAAGATGGCTACACCAAGTTCGTCATCGACCAGCAGCCATATGTACAGGGCTTCTATCCCGTGCTCGCCCTCTACCTCTACCATCAGTACGGCATCGCCCCGTCTGACATGGACTCCGGTGCCGGCATCGTTGGGCCGCACAACATCGACCAAGTGATCGAACTGGCCGAACAGGGTTACAGATAAACCTGCGGGAGGGTATACTTGGCACCGGCCGCCCAGCGGCCGGTGCTTAACCTCTGTATAGGGGAGGGACAGAGTTGGCAGACAACATACTCATCAGCTATCAGTCCATCAGCAAACGCTTTGGCGGAGTGCAGGCGCTGGACGACGTCTCCTTTTCTATCAGAAAGGGCGATATCCACGGCCTGATTGGTGAAAACGGGGCGGGAAAATCAACACTGATCAAAATCACCGGCGGGATCTACCGCAAGGATCAGGGCCAGGTGCTCTGGGAAGGCAGGCCCATCGAAGTGAACAGCCCCGTGGAAGCGGAGCGTCAGGGAATTTCCATCGTCCACCAAGAGATCCCCCTCTGCGGCAACCTCACCGTGGCCCAGAACGTGTTTTTGGGGCGCTTGATCACCAACCGATTAGGGCAGCCCAAGTGGGATGAGATGGAGGAAAGGACCGTTGAGCTGTTCCGGCAGATCGGCCAGGATATTGATCCCCGAGCCCGCGTAGGCGAGTTGAGCGTGGCTTTGAAACAGCTCACCACCATCGTTCACGCCCTGAACAGCACCAGCAAGTTTATCATCATGGACGAACCCACTTCCGCCTTGACACCTGGGGAGGTGGAAACCCTCTTTGAAGTGCTGCGCAGGTTGAAATCGGAAGGCACAACCATCATGATCGTAAGCCACATCCTCAGCGAGATGATGGAGATCACCGATCGGGTAACGGTTTTGCGCAACGGTAGGCACGTGGAAACAATGGACACCAAGGATGCCACCATCGAAGGACTTGTACACATGATGGTGGGCGATGTCCCCCTGCCCACCCCCAAAGAGAGCGATGCCATTACAGGCGACGTGGTCCTCAGGGTAAGGGGCTTAAACCAGCTCCGTCTGCGGCTTAAGGACATCAACTTCCAACTGTACAAGCGGGAAATTTTGGGGCTGGCTGGAATTCAGGGTGCCGGCCGCACCGAGCTGGCCACCACCTTGTTCGGCGTGCATCAGCCGGACAGCGGCACCATTGAGCTGGAAGGCAGGGAAATCACCATCAAGAACCCCCGGCAGGCCATTGAGCACGGCATTGGGTACCTCACGGAGGACCGCCGCAACCTGGGCGTGTTTTGGGATATGTCGGTCTGGCAGAACGCCGGTGCTGCAATCATAGACGACCTTACTTCCTACGGCAATGTCCTGGATAACAAGCGCATTGAGGAAATGGCCTCCAAATCCATCCAGGACCTGCAAATCAAGACATCCGGCATGCAACAGCCCATCCGCTACTTAAGCGGCGGCAACCAGCAGAAGGTACTGCTGGCCCGCTGGCTGAATGTGAAGCCCAAGATCCTCATTTTAGATGAGCCGACGCGGGGTGTGGACGTGGGAGCCAAGGCGGAGATCCGCAAGGTCATTCAGGAACTGGTGGATCAGGGTATCTCCGTAATCGTCATCTCCTCCGACCTGGAGGAACTGCTGGCCATGAGCGACCGCGTTCTGGTGATGTCCAACGGGGCAATTAGGGGCGAATTCCTGGCCAAAGATGCCACCTTCGATAAGATCATGGCACTGGCCGTGCAGAAGTAGGATTGAAAGGAGTGATCCCGGTGAAACAACTCTTAAGAACACTGAAGACCAGGCGGGAGATCGGTGTTCTAGCGGTCTTTGTACTGCTCTGCCTGTTCTTTACAGTGGTAACCAACACCTTCCTCACCGTACCCAACATCCTCAACATCTTGCGGCAGGTATCCATTTCCGGCTTAATCGTCATGTTCATGACCATGATCATCATCTCCACGGACATCGATCTTTCCGTGGGATCCATTTTCGCGGCAGTGGGTATGATCGTGGCTATCCTGTTCCAAAACGGGATGAATATTTGGCTGGCATCCCTCGTGGGCCTGCTGGCGGGTGCAGGTTTTGGCTTGATTAACGGCTTGGTCACCGTAAAGGGCGGGCTGCCCCCCTTCATCGTCACCCTTGGTGCCCAGATGGTCTACAGGGGTTTTGCCCTGGTCATATCCGGTGGGGCCCCCGCTTCGGTCCGCCTGCCGGAGTCGTTCTACAACGTGACCGGTGCCCGCACGTTCCTCAACCTGCCCGTGCCCGCACTTTGGTTTTTAGCGGTAACCGCCATCGCGGGTTTCATACTACATAAAACGAGCTACGGCTTTAAAGTGTACGCCACAGGCGGCAATGAAGAAGCGGCGCGCCTTTCCGGTATCAACACCGATCGCATCCGCATCACCAACTTCGTACTGATTGGCGTCGCTTCCGCCTTGGCCAGCATCATCCAAATGGCCTACCTGCGGGGTGTGACTCCCACCGCGGGACAGGGCATGGAACTGACTGCAATTGCTTCTACGGTAATCGGGGGTACTTCCATGTTCGGCGGCGTGGGCACCATTGGCGGAGCCTTCATTGGCACCTTGTTTATGGGTGTTGTGCGCAACGGCCTGGTGCTCATGGGTACCAGCGCCTATCTGATCGACTTGATCATCGGTATCGTGCTGGTAGGTGCGGTCTTCCTCAGCACCGTCTCCACCAGGGAAAAGCGCTAATCCCCTCCAATTTTATGTCCGCTTGTCCGCTGCCATGAACCCGCGAAAAGTGGGCCCGCACCTGCGGGCCCACTTGCTTCATGCGTTGTCTCAAATTTTAAAGCCTTCCGTCAGCTGCATGAGCTGGTTGGCCTGTTCAGCCAGTTCGTTGGCGGAGGTGGTGATCTCCTGCAGCGTGGCGGCCTGCTGCTCTGTGGCCGCGGCCATCTGCTCCGAACCGCTGCTCAGCTCCAGGGTGTAGGTGGCCACTTCCCGAATGCGCTCGCTGATATTGTTGATGGCCCGCCCGATTTTGGCAAAGGTTTCCCCCGCAACCTGCACGCTGCTGGAACCGGTCTTGATTTCCTCGATGCTCTTGTGGGCTTCCGCCCTCACTTCGCCGATCTGCACGTTCACTTCCTTGAGCAAACCGGCGATCTGCTCCGTGGCAGCAGCTGACTGCTCAGCCAGGCCCCGCACTTCTTCCGCCACTACTGCAAAACCGCGGCCCTGGTCTCCAGCCCGGGCTGCTTCAATGGCGGCGTTCAAGGCCAGGAGGTTGGTCTGATCCGAGATGCCCCGGATCAAATCGGTGATCTTGCCGATCTCGGTAGATTGCACGCTGAGCTGCTCTACCCTCTCGTACAGCTGGGCGAAGCTCTCTTCAATATGCTTCATCTGGTTCACCGCCTGCCCGATGAGCTCTTCGCCCTGGGAAGAGATCTGCCGGATGGCGGTGCCATCATCGTCCACGGACTGCACATTGTCGCTGGTGCGCTGCACCGAACCGGCGAATTCGCTGGTGGTCGCAGCCATTTCTTCCGTGGAGGCGCTGATTTCCTGGCTGGAGCGGTAGACGGATCTGCTCAAGTCAGCCGTCTTGTTACTCGCGGCCTTCAGCTCACCGATGAGCCTGCCCAGTTCCCTCTGGAGGGTTCTGAACGCTTCTGCGAGTACACCCAGCTCATCGTTCTTGGTGAGGTCCACTTCGGTGGTGAAATCACCTTGACTGATCTTTCCGGCTGTGGCTGCGAGCTGCAAGACGGGTTTGATCACCAGTCCGTTGGTGAACAGGGAGCCCAGGGCAAAGGCGGCTGCCAAAGAGATCAGGCCTATGACCACCGTGCGCCGCAGCTGCCTCTGGACATGGGTATTGGCTGCCCCATAGGAGACCATTGCCCCCAAGGGCCAGCCAGTGCGCTCCAGGGTGGCATAGGCAACGAACATCTCTTCTTCCCCAGGGTAATCAACCTCGCCCGCTTTGCTGGACAGTACGCCCTGCAAAATCGCGGCATTGGGCATGGGCTGCCCCACTGCCTGTGGATCCGGATGGGCCAGGACTATCCCTTGGGCATCCATGAGGGAAAGGAAACCGCCCTCTGCAACTTCCTTGGAAGAGATTAAAGCTGTTAAACGCTCCAAGGTGACATCGATGCCCACCACGCCCAAAACGGTGCTCTCTTCGGGCCGGCGCACAGGCATGGCTGCCGTTACCACGAGTTTGCCGCTGCCGGTGTCCACATAGGGTTCTGTCCAGATCAGACCGTCCGCTGCCACCGCCTGGCTGTACCAAAGGCGGGCTGTGGGGTCATATCCCGGAGGCAAACCCCCAGGCGGGTAGGGATGCACGTAGAACTCCCCATCCCGCCTCCCAAAAAAGGCGTTCTCCGCATCTTCATGGGTAGCCACGTAGCTCTCCAGAACCTGCACAATTCTAGTTTCCGCGCCAGGATCCTCAAAGACGCTCTGCACATTGGGGTCCCTGCTCAGCATGGACACCGCTTCTTCCACCGACTTCAAAAACGCGTCGGCAAATTCTACTCCGCTTGTGAGAGCCTCACGGGCAGTGATGCGCAGCATATCGGTGATCATGTTCTTGGTCTCGCGGTATTCATTGAAGCCTAAGATGAGCACTGGGGCCAAAACCAACACAAAGACGAACAGGAGCATCTTCCAGCGAAGCGATATTCTCACCAATCACACCTCCCGGCTCAATTAATGCGGTTTCTCCACAATTCTCCGCATTTGGCCCAATTCCTCCAGGAGTTGATTAGTGGCACTATTCACTTAACGCTGGGGGAAGAGGGGTAGGCCGGAACCTCCTCCATCCTGATGCTGCTTGCACTCCAAGGTATTCCACCCCCGAACAGCTCGTCATCGCCTAAGTAAGCGGCGGTGGATACCGTCACCACGCCGTAAACAGCGTGGGTGATGAATTCGCTCAGAGCCGTCTTCGGCTGAACGGTGCGCACATTGGTGGCGCCCATATTGCCCAAAACGCCATAAAGGCCCACCCAGGCCAGTGCTCCCGTGGTAAGGCCTTTCAAAACAGCCCGATCCTTGCCCGTGAAGGATAATACATAGACAGACGTGATTCCCAGCAGGCTGCCCACGGCAGCATCGGCCAGCCAACCCGCGGCCCGCCCCAGGGGGGTAGCGATTTTGTAAGCAGGAAGCAGCATTCCGGCGGCGCGCTGCGGGCCTGGATCCTCAGCAAGGCCTGCCCTGGTGATCAGGCCGCCCACCAGATCTTTCACCGCGACGCCAGTCAGGCCGGCGATCACGCCCAGCTGCAGTCGATCCCGTACTTTCTTCACATTATCACCTCGGGAATAGCATATCCAGAGGCACCTGCTTTTTCTCATTTCCGCGGACCATTCCGCAGGCAGGAGTCGGAAGAAGCACGGCGAAAGAAGGAAAAAAGTGCCTGAGAAGGTGACTGCAGTGATCCGGCGTCCCGACCACGTGCCCTTGATCACCACCAAACTGCAGTGCCCGCAATACCAGGGGCGAATGTTGGAGCGCACTGATCTCCTTCCATCCTCCCATTGGACGGTACTGTTGGTTTTGGCTCCTGCTGGTTATGGCAAAACCGTTCTTTTGAGCCAGCTGGCCCAGGGTTCGCCCCGTCCGGTGGCCTGGTACAGCCTAGACCCCTATGATAACGAGCCCTCCGCATTCTTCCGGCATCTAGCAGCTGCCCTGCATAAACACGGTGAGTTGGACGAGGTCCAGCTGCACCGTTTAGTGTCCAGAACACAGCCGGAAGCGTTGTGCCGCACTGCTCTGGGCTTTTTCGTGCGCGCCCTGGAGTCTCTTCCCCACGGTGCATTGATCATCCTGGATAACTTGCAGGCCATTGACCATCCAATCATATACCAGTTCCTCACTGAATTGGTGCCCCTGCTCCCGCAGCATACCCAATTGGCCGTGGGCGGCAGGAACTCCCTGGAGCTGGTGGGCCAACTGGGACTGGAAGGCCTGCACCTCACCGGCCAAGTGCGGGTGCTGGGCAGAAAGGACCTGGATTTCAGCCCAGAGGAGCTGGAGGCGTTCCTTTCTCTAAGGGGGACTCCCGCCGTAGACCAGCTGAAGCTAGTGGCGGACCTCAGCGCCGGCTGGCCCATCACCGTGAGCTTCCTGGCCCAAAGCGGGCCGGGCTTGGCAGAAGCCAAGGAGAAGATTTCACCGGCCCTTGCCGGCTACATCGATCGGGAAATCCTGCAGGAAATCCCCGAGGACATTCGGGATTTCCTGTTCAAGACGTCCGTGTTGGCCAGCTTCACAGCCGCCGATAGCGATTACCTCTTAGGCGGGAGCTGCTCAGAAGAGCGCTTAGCCTATCTCCAAACTCACCAGCTCTTCTTGGAAAAAAGGGGAGACTTCTACAGCCTAGTGCCCATTATGCGCCTGCATCTCAAGGGCAAATTGGGCGCTGAACGCCCAGCTCTATGCAGGAAAGCGGGAGTAGTGGCCATCAACAGAGGCAACCTCCACCAGGCCATCAGCTGCTTCCTGGAGGCTGGCGAGCGGAAGAGCATCCCCGATTTGGTGACCACCCTGGGAGGGGAGGCAGTGCTCCACGGCAGGTGGCATGAGCTTGAGGGGTGGTTTGAAACGTCCGTCACAGAGGAGGAAATCAGGAATAACCCCCGTCTGTCGCTCCTGCAGGCCCTGGTTGAGATTGGCCGCGGTCAGCTCAGGCGTGCCCAGCGCACCATCGGCCGGGCCGAATCCCTGTTCCAGGCCAGCGGCGATCAGCTGGGCTTAGCCGAATGCCAACTGCTAAAAGCCCGCATCGTAAGGGGCTGGGGAGCCCTGCAGGAGAGCTTCGATTTCCTTTTTGACGCGGAAGCGAACCTGTCTGCCTCCCGCTTCAGACTTCTTTTAGCCATTGAAAAGTCCATCATCTATTACCACGCGGGGCGCTTCAAGGAGTCCAGGGACATCCTCCTCAAGTGCCTGGAGGAGTACGAAGGAAGCGGAGATACAGAGGCGCTGGAACGTATTCTGGAAGCCCTGGGCAACATCACCTACCTCTTAGGCGAGCCCTCCAAGGCCCTGCTCCTTTTCCAACGGGCCCTATCCCTCTGTCCCGAAGGCGTAATGCCTGGGTATGATTTCCAAGATATGATGTCCGCCATCTATGATGATTGGGGTGAGACAGAACAAGCCCTGCTCATCGCAGAGCGGGCTGCGGCAATGCGGGAGAAAAAGGGCTTAACGGAGCTCCTCCCCTCTTCCTGTCTGCAGCTGGCCATGGTGTATACGAATCTGGGGCGTTTTGAAGACGCTGAGCGCTGCTTCCGCCAGGGCATTGACTTTGTGCGGGAAAACGACAGCGACTTTTCGGATGCAGCCCTTAACCTGGCCTTCCTGGCCAGGACCCTGGCTATCCAGGGGAAATGGGTCGCGGCCCGGGCCTATGCCCTGGAAGCTCTGGAAGCGGTAGAATCACAGCCCTGCCTGTTCCGCACTTCTGTGCCAGCAGTAACAGGACCCATCCTGGCCAGGACGGGGTCTTGGGATCTGGGCCTGGATCTGCTCAAGGGAGCAGCAGAAAGGGCCCAGGAAATGGGATTCACTAAATGCTTGGCCTACGCCTATCAGTCCTTGGCCCACCTCCATTTCCTCCACGGCGACCTGGAGGAAGCACAGCAGTACACGCTCAAGGCTTTGACGGCGTCGGCGAAGATCAACGATCTGCAGAACTTCGTCACCTGTTACCACTGGTACCATCCGCTGTTGATGTACGGGTTGGAAACGGGGACGGAAACCAGCTTCGTGCAGAGGATTCTGCGCAAAGTAGGGCCCCGCAGCCTCAAGCACCTCACTCCCCTGATGCAGCGGGGAAGCCCGGAAGTAAAACAGCGCATCATCCCCATCCTGGTGGAAATCGGAGGGGCTGAGGCCTGTAGCGCCTTGGCCGTCCTCAAGGAAGACCCTTCGGAATATGTCCGCAACATGGCGGCGGAAGCCTACGACCGCCTCGCGGGTCCGGAGGAAATGGCCGCAACTGCAGCTGCTGCACCTACCCT
>Ga0209537_1000466_pt1 | contig 49309 bp, 43 predicted proteins | sample BioPla4DNA1_FD_187698 | JGI IMG/M metagenome (GOLD analysis project Ga0209537, IMG submission 187698) | Biogas fermentation microbial communities from Germany - Plant 4 DNA1 (SPAdes) (version 2) | ecosystem: Engineered > Bioreactor > Anaerobic > Digestate | place: Bielefeld, North... | reverse complement strand
ATTCGCGTTTTTATTAGTGTCCTAACTCTAAGTTCATTTGCTCCTGTACGCTTTAATGCTGAATTGGTTCCTTCAATAGCTGCTCTTTTACTGGTATTTAGCTTTCCATTTTCTTTAATGCTCTTGCATGTGTGTTCGGTTAAGGGAAGAGTCATACTTTTTCTAGGCAATTTTTAATTGATCTTCCGTTTTTCTTAAGGGGGAATTGTCGTTTTTGAATTAAAGGACGGTGTCAAACCCCTAAAACATAAAGGCTTTTTCTACTAGTACAGATAACAGAAAGGTCGAGAGATACCTTAACCGAACACGCATGAAGGTGGCTGCCAGCTGCACTTTAATCTGCTGCTGTTGATTGGCTGGAAACACGTCTATGATCCGCTCCACTGCCCCTGGAGCACTGGCAGTGTGCAGGGTTGCCAGGACCAAATGTCCGGTTTCTGCAGCTGTAATGGCAGTGGAGATGGTCTCCAGATCCCGCATCTCCCCCACCATGATCACATCAGGATCCTGCCTGAGGGCTGCCCGCAGGGCCAGAGGAAAAGACCTCGAATCTGAGCCGATCTCCCTCTGGTTGACGATGCTCATTTTGTGGCTGTGCAGGTACTCAATTGGATCTTCCAAGGTGATGATGTGGCAGCGGTGCTTGGTGTTGATCCTGTCTACCAGGCTGGCTAAAGTGGTGGACTTGCCGCTGCCTGTAGGGCCTGTGACCAAAATCAAACCTCTTTTTTTGTCTGCCAGCTCCTCCACGCTTTTAGGCAGGCCGAGCTTTTCCAGAGGCGGTATTTCAAAGGGAATCAGGCGGATGGCACAAGCCAGAGAGTCCCGCTGTCTGTAGACGTTGAAGCGGAAGCGGCCGACCTGAGGCAGGCCCCAGGAAAAATCCGCTTCTCCTCCATCGGTGAGGGCTTCCTTTGCCCGCGGCGGCATGACCCCCTCCAGAAGTTCTTCGATTTTCCTGCCCGTCAAGGGCTCTTCAGGCAGCGCCTCCAGCTGCCCTGCCCTGCGCAGCATGGGCGGCAGCCCGACTGTCAAGTGCAGGTCTGTGGCCTTTTGCGAAGCTGCCACCGCAAGGAGCTTCTTAAGCATTGTATCCCTCCACCCGGGTGACCCGGACGACTTCATCCAAGCTTGTAATGCCCTCCAGGGCCTTTCTGCAGCCGTCCAAAACCATGGGTTCCATCCCGGCTTCAATAACCTCTTCTCTGATTCTGCTTGCCGGCATCCCGCCGAGGGTATTAGCCCAGAATGCTTCGTCTGGTACGAGAATCTCCTGGATGGCAGCTCTCCCCTGGAAACCTGTCTGGCTGCACTGGGGGCAGCCCACAGGCTCATAGCAGGTATCTGCTGCTGCCAATTCTTCGCCGCCTAAATCCAAAAGCCACTTTCGCTCAGCAGCAGTCAGGCTGCGGGGCTTCTTGCAGGCTGGACACAGGCAGCGCACCAGCCTCTGGGCAACAACTCCCAAAAGGGAGGAAGTCATCAGAAAAGGCTCAATGCCCATCTCAATTAATCTTGCCACAGCGCCAGTGGAGTCGTTGGTGTGGAGGGTGGAGAGGACCAAGTGGCCCGTCAGGGCTGCTTCGATGGCGATCTGGGCTGTTTCCCGATCCCGGATCTCTCCAACCATGATCACGTCTGGATCCTGGCGCACCAAGGCCCGCAGGCCTGTGGCGAAGGTGATGCCGTAGCGGGGGTTCACCTGCACCTGGTTGATCCCCTCTAAGCTGTACTCTACAGGATCTTCCACTGTGACTATGTTCTGGCTTTTTGCATCAAGCTCCCTTATGGCAGCGTATAGGGTAGTGGTTTTGCCGCTGCCTGTGGGGCCTGTAACCAGGATAATTCCATAGGGACGCTTAAGCATGCTCTTGAAAAGCTCAAGCTTTTCTTGTGTGAAGTGCAGCTGGGAGAGGAGCAGCAGGTCCCGCCTGCTGTCCAGGATCCTGATGGCCACCTTCTCCCCGTTCATGGTAGGGAGGGTGGAGAGGCGGAAGTCGATTTTGTGGCCGTCCACCTGCAGAAAGAACCTGCCGTCTTGGGGCATTCTCTTTTCAGCAATATCCAAGTTGGCCATCACTTTCAGCCTGGAGATCAGAGGTGCCTGCAGCTCAGGGCTTTGGGTGCCTGCATCCCGCAGAAAACCATCCACCCGCATCCTGATCCGCAGCTGCCCCCCTACCTGCGGTTCAAGGTGGAGGTCGCTGGCCCGCTCCCGGACAGCCCGCTCTAGAATGCTGTTCACCAGTTGAGCAACTGGGCCCGGATCCTGGCCTGCTGCAGCCTCCATCTCGTGCGGGCTCTCTTCAAAGCTCTGGTAAGCTTCATCTAGGGCTTTTGAGAGCTGTCGGGCTGTTGCCACAGCAGGCTCAATCTCCAGGCCTGTAGCCACCCGCAGGGCATCTATGGTGTACAGGTTCATGGGGTCGTTCATGGCCACAACGAGCTTGTTGCCTTCCCTCCTCAGGGGCACAGCAGCATAGCGCCTGGCCAAATTTTCAGGAAGGGCTGAGATGGCCTCAGGACTGTATTTCACTTGGCTCAAGTCAACGTGAGGGATCCCAAGCTGATACTCCAATGCTTCCAGGAGGCTCTGCTCGTCTATGATCCCAAGGGAAACCAAGATGCTCCCCAGGCGCTCTCCTGTCCTCTTCTGCTGCTCGAGGGCGATCTGCAGTTCCTCTTCTGTAATCAGCCCCGCATTCCTCAACAGTTGTCCCAGCTTGGTGGCAGCAGTCTGCGCGTTCACAACTTCACCTTCAGTCGACACTTTTTATTATGATTGATATTCGCCACAGCAGGATATTTTCCTGCTAGAGGGCAAAAATTATAAGAACATTCAATAGATAGCAATGAATCCCATTAACCACTGGTAACAGAAAATCCAACTCACTGCCCCCAAGGCCAAAAAAGGTCCGAAAGGCAGCGGCTGCCCCCGCTTGAGCCTGCCTGTGCCGAGCAGGACAAGGCCCACCACAGAGCCGTACAGAGATCCTAAAAACAGGCTCCACAGCGCCCCCTGCCATCCCAAAAAAGCGCCGATAAGGGCAAGGAGCTTCCCATCTCCTCCTCCCATGCCCTTTGGGTAGAGGAGGTGGAGGAGATACAAGGGGAGCCCAACAGCAGCCCCCTGCAATGCCCCCCAAAAACCCAGGGGGCGGAAAAAACCTGCTCCAAGCCCCACTGCAATGCCTGGCAGAGTTAATCTGTCAGGAATCCAAAACTCCTTCAGGTCCAGGGCTGTAATTACTAAAAGCAAGGCTGCTAAAATCCCCAGCCAAAGAAACTCCAGACTCAAGCCGACTGCAATGTAGAGCCCCAGGCAGAGAAGGCCGCTTGCAAGCTCCATGAAAAACAGGGACCAGCCGATGGGCGCCCTGCAGGTTCTGCACCTTCCCCGCAGAAAGAGGAAGCTGAAGATAGGCACCAGATCCAATGGCCCAAGGCGCCGTTTGCAGTTTGTGCAGTGGGAAGGCGGCCACAGAATAGACCCTCCCTCAATGAGCCTGTAGTCCACAACGCCAAGAAAGCTCCCAACAATGGTGCCCAGGAGAAAGGCAAATATATACTCAAAAAGATGCATGCAGCCAAGCCTCCTGTCCGTCTCGGGAGAGCAGCACACCGTCTTTGGTGATTTTCACAACCGCATCTTCCCCGAGGTTTTCCCCCTGGCCAACCAGCACTGTCTCCCCCTGCCGTGTCCTGAGAAGCGCCATGGGCTTTTCGCTCTGATAGACAATGCCCAAAAGCTCGTAGTCTGGCTTGTAGGGCGGTTGAGGCGCCTCTTTGACCTCAGCCGGCCTCTCCTCTCCTGCTTTCGGCTCAGGGACAAATACATTGGGCTCAGGCTGCGGCTCGGGAACCGCCTTTTGCGGTGCTTTGGCAAAGGACCGGGAGAGGCCCTGGGGGAAGTAGTAGGCAAGCTCCTCGACAGAAGGAGGATTTCCGGTTATTCCCTGGGCCAGGAGGGCTTTTTTGTGCCTGGCCAAAGCGTCTTCAGACAGGAGGTAGAACTCAAGGCCCACCCTGCCCTCTACTTTGTCTTCCTTGGCTGCAAGGTAGAGCCCGGAGACGTTAGCAGCATAGGGCTCTAACGCCAGGCTGTGGAGAAACTCCACAAAGGAGGCAGCAGGGCCTTTTGCTTCAAGCTGCACAGACAGGCGCCTGTGGGGGCCCACTTTCTCGGAAGGTTCTAATGTCATTTTGGTGATGTACAGGCTTGAGGCTGCGGCTTTCTGCTGCAGGAAATCCAGAAGATTTACCCCTGCCTCTTCCTCTGGCCACGGAAGGGACCCGCCTTCCAAAGCCAGGATCTTTTCCAGAAGCTCCTGGGCCTGCTTTGGAGGCACAGTGGATTTTGGTGCTGCCTGGGTGGGCTCATCAGGCCTTATAGCCTCCTGCCATCTGTGGTACAGGCCCACAGTCCCTTTCAAAGCCCACAGCCAAAGGAGGATGTTCAAAACAGCTAAAAGCCTCTTCTCGCGCTGGTTAATTTTCATTTTCCCTCTCCACTTTACCTGTCAGTGTGAATTGTTCTTTACCATTACTTTCCACAATGGGACCTGTGAGGGTTAAGGAAGCTAAGGGTCCTCCTTTGAGCCTCTTTATGAAATCTGTGGCTTTGGGGCTCCTTGCCACAAGCTCCTTTACCTCGCCTTCTGTAACAGTCAGCGATAAATATTCGTCTTCCCCTTCCGGGGCCGAAGCCAGCTGCCTCAGGACAGAAAGGTGCAGTTGAGGCGGCTGGTTCAGGAGTTTTCCAAGCTCTTTCGCTGCTTTGTCCAGTTCTTGCGATTCTCCAGCTTGAGGAACGTGCCTCTGAGCGAGCTGGACCTCTTCTGCTTCCCGAAGCTTCAAGCTGAAAAAAGAGGCGAAAAGGGCCAGGATCAGCCACAAACTCAGGAAGACTGCAGCAAGGGGCTCTGCAAAAAAGCCCCTTTCCTCTTCCTCGCCGCTGCGAAAGGTTACTGTCTTGCCTTTGGCGCCAGCGTAGGCCAGGGCTCCTGCGAGAAATTGGGGGGGCTCCAAAAGCTCCCCTGCAAGCAGTGGCCGCCAGCCCCCCTCCCCTGCGAGGAGCACCTGGGGCTTTCTGCCCCTCTGCCCCTCTAGAAACTGCAGGGTCTTCTGAAGCTCCAGCTGCCGGCTGTCTTCCGGATCTGGGGAGATCTCCCGGCTCCACCAGGAGTCTGCCAGGCCAAGCTGGAGGGTCTCCCCAGGCAAGCCCACAAGATAATCGCCTCTGCCAGCCAAAAGGGCAAGGGCATGGGCAGCAGGGACAAAGGCGATTTCAGCGAAGCCTGCTTCCTCAAGGAGCGCTGTATACCGATCCAGGGTTCCATTGGAAACAGCCAGAGCTTCAGCTTGCCAGCCTGCTGAAACCTTTTCCAGGCGGTAGGCAAATTTGAACTGGCCCAGTTCAAAAGGGGTTCTCTCAACCAGCTGCAGGCCAACAGCCCCAGGGATGGCGCTTTTCTTCAAGGGCGGCAGAGTAAACTCGCGGTAGACTACCTCCTGCCGGGACAGACCCACCACCACTTTTAGGTTTGGGCAGTCTATTTCACGGCAGATGGCCTGAAGGAAGCTTCCCGCCTCCTCGTCAGAGGCTGCCTTCCCTTGCCAGAAGCCATCCCAGCTCAGCCTGCCGAAAGTTTTCCTCAAGGCCAGAGCTCTGATTTCACCTGGGGCGAAATGGATTCCCAAAAAACATCTTCCCATCTTAATCCGTCCTTTCCTGCCAGGCCAAGATGGCAAGCTCTTCGTCCTTCTGCTGGACAACAGCCCGGATCTGATGCCTGCCTGCCCGGGCTGCCAGGGAAAAAATCCTGCTTTCTGTGGTGAAGTAAGCGGTGATCAGCCTGTGCTGTTCCCTGGGCACCCTCGAAAGAAGGGGTGCGAGGTCTGTGAAAGGGATGCTTTTTCTGCTTTCCACTATCCAGTCCGCAAGGCTGGGCGCCAAATCCAAATAATGGCACCAAGCTGACAGCACTCTGGGAGTGGCAGTGTTCACGTTTACCACAGGTTCTGCTGTGAGGTGCTCTGCCAATTCTTCCCCCAGGAGCGGTCCCAAAGAAGGGAGGCTGCCGAAGAAACTTTCTAAGTCCGGAAAAAGCTGCCCTCGCATTTTCGCTGCAAGAAAATCGTTGACAATCGCCTGGGAGGTGAACTTGTCTACAGCCAAGGCGCCGAGAAGGGCATCTAGGCTGTCCGGGCTCAGCTGGTTGACGTTCATCGGTCCGTAGACAGTCAGGTGCCTGCGGATCAGCTCTTCTTCTCCCTGCCAGTGGCGGACCAGGAACAGTTCCTCTGTGGTGGGCAAAAGGCCGTCTCTGGGTGTGAGGTCTGTTTCTGCGTTGTAGTATTCTGCCTCTGCCCCAGAAGGCCACGGATCAGAGTCCACGTCCCGCCAGTCCAGAAGGGACTCTACCTGGGCTCTGGAAAGGTCCAGGCCCAAAAGCAGCTTTTCTGTGGCAGCATTCACGTTGATCTTGCTGCCCTCATCTTCAATGGAAACTGCCACTGGCACCCCGCCGATCTCCAGCTGCCTGCCTGCTTCAATGCTGAATTCGGCAAGGAGATCCGGCTCTTCTGCAGCGAGCAGCTCCAGGAGATATTCAATTCCCCCTCTTGCTGCCTGGTACTGCTGACGCTCGTTCAAAAAGCGCTTTGCCTGGGGCTGATGGAAGGAGGCAAGATCCAGGAGGGAGTAGGCGCCTGCAGCCAGCAAAACCAGCGCAACCAGGACTGTCAGTAGGGTATAGCCCTTGCAGCTGCCAGAGCAACTGTGAGCTCCCGGGTACCAGGACCTGTAAGCTCCAGCCGCACCATGGGGGGCAGCGATTCTTCTTCTCCGCTGTGCCAAGTATTCTGCCAACCTCCATCCTGATCCAGATAGAAGAATTTCCCCTGCCAGTTAGAAGAGAGCTTCACAGGAGGACGCCACTGTCTTGCGCCTGGCTCCCGCACCTGCTGCCAAATGCCCTCTGCATTGCTCACCCAGCGGACATATCTGAGGCCCTTGCCTGTGGGATAGCAGAAGGAGAGTTCCTCTTCGCTCCCCTGAAAGCTGTCCGCAAAGAGGGGCGAATAATAGGTGCAGGAAAGCTCCGCCCGCAGCCGCTTGGCAAGGAGGAGGTATTCCTCGGAGGCTTCCACCCTCTCTCCTGTCCGCCTGCTTGTCCCAAGTCCCTCTGTAGCCAGCCAAATTGCGCTTCCTACCACCAGCGTGGAGATGGTGGTGGCGATGAGTACTTCAAGCAGGGTCAGGCCGCGCTGCCTCACTGCTCCTCACCTGCCAGTGTCTTGAGGGTATACTGCCCCCCAGGCCAGGCAACTGTCAGGGACAGCTCCCTGCCTTGGGGTGTGTTTTGGCTCTCTGCCTGCCAGCGCCAGTTGGAGCGGCCGGACAGTGCGCCTGCGCTGTCGATAGTGCCCAGCCTATACTGGTCCAGGAGGCTTTCAGCAAGAACTGCTGCCTCGAGAGCCTGGGAATTGCGGGCAAGGGTCCCCCGGCTCTGCTCCAGGGCCCAGAGGAAAGTAACAGAGCCAATGCTTAGGACTGCTGCTGCCACCAGAACCTCAAGGAGGGTAAAGCCTTTAGTAGTTTGTGATGTCCGCTGCTTCACCTGTGCCTCCCTCCCTGCCGTCTGAGCCGAGAGAGAACAAGTCAAAGCTTTCTGTGTTCACCCTCCCTGGACACAGGTAAACGTAATCTCTCCCCCAAGGGTCCTTGGGCACTTCCTTATCCAGATAAGGGCCAGCCCAGCCTTCGGGGCTGGGGGCAGGCGGCTTCACTAAAGCCTGCAGCCCCTGGCTTGTGGTTGGGAACTGCCCTGTGTCTGCAAAATACTGTTTCAATGCCAGCTCTAAGATCCGGATCTGGTCCTTGGCTGCAACCTGCTTTGATCTGCCGATGTTCCTCATCAGATTCGGCCCAACAATTGCAGTGAGGACGCCGATAATCAGGATCACAATGAGAATTTCCAGAAAAGTAAAGCCCCTCTCTCGACTCTTCATCCTTTTTAACCTGCCTTTCCTGCGCTTGTTTTCTACAGCATGTTTATGCTCAAAAGGGGTACCATGATGGCCAGCACCACAGTGAGCACGATGAGTCCCAAAAAAGCGATGACAATCGGTTCTAACAGGGCAAGGAGCCCTTTGATGTTGTTTTCGCTCTCCTTTTGAAACAGTTCGGATGAGCGCAGCAGTACCTCTTCTAAATTTCCAGCCCGCTCTCCTGTAGCCAGCATTTGGATGGCAAGGGCTGGAAAAAACCCTTCTTCTTTGAGTAGGACGGTGAAAGAGCCGCCTTTGCGGATCCCCTCCTGGATCCTGCCTGTGGCCTCGCAGAGCAGGTAGTTGTCAAGGCTCTCGCGAGCGATCTCAAGGCTCTCAGGGAGGCTGACTCCCCCTGCCAAGAGCCTTCCTACAGTGCGGGCAAAGCGGACGTAGTGCAGTTTGGCAAAGAGCGGCCCCACTACAGGCAGCACAAGGCTGTACCGCTCCCAAAGCTTCCTGCCCTGGGGGCTGTAGCGCAGCGCCAGGAGAGCAGCTGCAAAAGCGAGAAAAAGGATGGAAAGCGGCCAGCGCCAGCTCCTGGCAAAGTTTCCCAGGGCAAGGATCAAGCGGGTTGCAATGGGCAGCTCTCCTTCAAATTGGGAAAGGAGCAGTTGGAAACGGGGCAGCACGAACAGCAGAAGCAGCGCCACAGCGCCTATTGATGCGCTCAGCATCACAGCCGGATAAAGCATGCTTATTTTCAGCTGTCTTTCCACCTGCTGCTGGTTTTCCAGATCCTCTGCCAGCTGCTGGAGGTTCTCTTCGAGATTCCCTCCCACCTCTCCGGCCCGGACCATGGCGCAGTAAAAGGGCGGAAAATTCTGCCCTGCCAGGGCAGCTGCCAGTGTCGCGCCAGCTCTGACGCTGGCTAAAACGTCAGCCACAACAGGCTCCAGAATCCTGCTGCCGTACTGGCGAACCGCCTCTAAGGCTTCTGTCAGGGGAAGTCCTGCAGACAGAAGGTTTGCGATCTGCTGCGTGAAAGCGTAAAGCTCTCGGGGCGGCAGCTGCTTCTTCTGCGGCTCCTGGTCCTCTTTGAGGCTGAGGGGAACAAGCCCCTGTTTGGACAGCTCAGAGAGAGCCTGCCTCCTGGTTGCTGCCTCAACAGTACCCCGGACTTCCCTGCCTTGAGCTGAAACTGCCTGATATTTGAAAGTAGCCATTTATACCTCCGTTGCCCTCAGTACTTCTTCCACAGAGGTGATGCCAGAGGCGACTTTTTGCCAGCCGTCTTCCTCCAGGCTCTGAAAGCCCCGCTTTCTCGCTTCCTCGAGGATCTGGGCTGTGCCGTGCTCCCCTAAAATGAAATCTGCCATTTCCTCATCCACCAAAAACAGCTCATAGATCCCTGTGCGGCCTTTGTAGCCGATATTTGCGCAAGCGGAACACCCCACAGGTTCCCAAGCCCTCTTTACAGGCAGCCCCACAGGCTCATACTGCCTGCGGCATAGGGGACACAGCACCCGCACCAGCCTCTGAGCCAGGACAGCTTTTAAAGTAGAGGCCACAAGGTAGCGGGGAACTTCCAGATCCACCAGCCTGTTGACAGCACTGGGAGCATCGTTGGTGTGGAGGGTGGAGAAGACCAGGTGCCCTGTGAGGGCAGCCCGGACTGCCATCTGCGCTGCAGGAGGATCCCGCAGTTCTCCCACCATGATGATGTCAGGATCCTGCCGCAGGATGTGCCGCAGGCCGCTGGCAAAATCCAGGCCGATCTTAGGCTTGACCTGAATCTGATTGATCCCTTTAAGCTGATATTCCACAGGATCTTCGATGGTGATGATCTTTTTGCTGCTTTCGTTGAGGACAGACAGGGCTGCGTATAAAGTCGTGGTCTTGCCGCTGCCTGTTGGGCCGGTGACCAAAATCATCCCGTGGGGAAGGCGCAGAAGTTTCTGAAACTCTTCCAAAAGCTCGGGCGGCAGGCCTAGATCGGGAAGGCCCAAAAGGACGCTGGCCTGATCCAAAATCCGGATCACTATGCTCTCCCCCCAAACAGTGGGGACAGTGGAGATCCGCAGATCCAGCTGCCTGCCTGGCAGCCGCATCCGCACTCTGCCGTCTTGAGGGAGGCGGCGCTCGGCAATGTTCAGATCCGCCATCACTTTGATCCTGGAGGCAATAGCCCAGTACAGGTCTTTCGGGGGAGGAGCCACTTCGTAGAGGACGCCGTCGATCCGATAGCGGATCCGCAGCTCGTTCTCTAGTGGTTCTATGTGGATATCACTGGCCCTGCGGCTCACTGCCTCGGCAATTAAGAGGTTCACAATTCGGATCACAGGCGCATCGTCCAGCTGGCCCTGGGGTTCCTCAAGCTCCAATTGAGTTTCTTCCCTGATCACCTCTAGCTCTCCGCCTGTAAGGTTTTTCAGCACTGCCTGCACAGAATTATCTTCAGCTTCGCTGTAGGAAGCCAGCTTCTCCTGAAGTGCCTGCCGAGAGATATCAACCAGCCTGACTGGCCTCCCCAGCAGCCCGGACAGCTCATCAGCAAGGGAAGGATCCTGGGGCGGAACCGCTCCTAAAAGGAGGACATCTCCTTCCTGTCCCATCTCCACAACCTGATAAAGATGTGCAAGCTTGGCCGGAAGCCTGGTCCCCTGTTCCATCTTCTCCTCTCTCTTTCTACAAAAATGGGCTGGGAGAATCCCAGCCCTAACTCGTGGATGAGGACAGTTTCAAAAGGTGTCCTGAGAACTGCCTCAGCTATGGCCTCCCGCAGTAAAATTGTAAGGGAGAGTGCTGCATCTATAGCTTCTCTTTTTCAACAACTAAATGAATAGTCCCCCTTCGGCGGCCTGACAGAACCGCCACGCCAATTCCTCGCCTGGTGCAGTGGAAGCCAATTCCTGCCCTGCTCCTTCAGGGAGAAGGACGCGTCTACATCTTGTCTTCAGTCCCCTCCACAGGAGGTGGCGGGGAATTCTCATATTATCTATTTCGCCCTCAGCGGTTAAAATCCTCCAACACCCTTTTGACAAGCTGCAGATCTTTTGGTTTATCCACATCAAACCCAACCTCAGCCTGGCGCATGGGGATGGCTCTGGCATTAAGGCCGAGGCGTTTGGCCCTTTCCTCGATTTTCGCTATGGAGAGGGTGCGGAACAAAAAGGAAAAAACAAAGGAGGTTCCCATAATCCTCACCAGCTGCCACGGGCGTTTTCTGGCAGCAATTACCTTTTCAAAAAGCTGGCTTGCCTCTCTGAGAATGTGTTTTTCCAGATAGAGGAAATTGCCGCCTGTGAAGGTACCCTCCTTCAGCCTGACAAAGGTCCTTTCTGCCTCTGGAAACATGGCCAAGGTGTCCTCTTTGCTGACGATTGGGTAGCAGAGGCTGGCGCCTGTCTCCCCGGCGCGGGTCAAAAACTCGTCCACGATCTCAGGCCTCAGAAGGGGCAGATCCGCTGTCACCAGGAGGAGCCTTTCTGAGGCTGCTGCCTCCCCTCCCAGCTTCAAATTGTCGAGGAGAGTATCTCCTGCCTGGACCACCTTCCCCTTTAGGGGCCAGTCTTCGCCCAAAGCTGCTGCCAATTCCTTTTTTGGGCCAACCACAATGATTTCCTCCACAAAGGGGCTTTCAGCCAAAGCATCCACAACCCAGCCAACAAGGGGCTTTCCCGCAAGCAGGATCAGGGCTTCGTAATTTTCAGAAGATGCTTCTTTTAGTTTTCCAGAGTTAGGGGCGCCTGCCAAAACCACCGCTGCTGCTTTCACTTTCTTCCCTTGCCTTTCCCGATCCGCTCTTTGTTCTCCAGCTCCCGCATAAAGGCAGCCTCTGCCCTTTCGATGTGCTCATAGGCCAGTTTGTGGGCCAGCTTGCTGTTGCGCTGGCTGATGGCCTCCAGGATCTGCCGGTGTTCTTCCAGAGCCAGGCTCATCCTGCCGGGCCTGCCCAGGGAGGTGGTGCGGAAGAGTTGAATTTGTTCTCTTAAGTTAGCGATTGTCTGTGCCAGGCGCATATTGCGGCTGGCCCGATAAAGGCGCTCGTGGAAGGTGGTGTCTGCTTCAATACAGGCTTTGAGGTCTTTGCGGGCAATTGCATCGCTGATTTCCAGAAGGCACCTTTCCAGGAAATCTATTTCTTCTTCTGTGATTCGCTCTGCTGCCAAAGCAGCAGCAAGGCCGTCTAATGCCGCGCGCATCTCAAAGACCTCAGCCATATCCCGCAGGGAAAGCTCGGCCACATATGCTCCCTTGCGGGGAACCATTACCACCAAGCCTTCAAGTTCCAGCTGGCGGATGGCTTCCCGCACTGGTGTGCGGCTCACTCCCAGATCCTCTGCCAGCTGCAGCTCCATCAGCCGCTGGCCTGGTTTGAGCCTGCCGCTGGCGATGGCTTCCCTGAGGGTTTCAAAGACTAATTCCCTAAGGGGCTTGTATGAATCCAGCTGAATTGGGTCTACCAATCTTTCCCGTTTTGGCACGGATCTCTCACTTCCTCCTCAGAAAAGTTCTCCACAGACAGCTCTTTTTCCTGCTCTTTGATCTCACTTCTCGTCATGCTGTAGGCAATATTTATTTCAAGTTCAGGGAGGCGTTCGAGCAATTTCATTTTTGCCTTCATCGCCTCTGCCTCAGAGGCAAACAGGCCGAAAATTGTAGAGCCGCTGCCGCTCATGACAGCACCTAAAGCCCCTGCTTCAAAGAGCTCTTTTTTATAGCGGCCGAGCTTTGGGTAGCCGGCAAAAACAGGCTGCTCGAGGTTGTTGCCAATTGCCCCTGCAAGGATCTTCACGTCGCCAAAAGCCAAAGCCTCTTTAACTTTTTCAGTAAAACCTGAAGGCGGAATGGGATTTTCATCGAAAGCCCTGTAAGCCCAAGCTGTGGAGACAGCAAAAGGCGGATGGAGAAGCACATACCAGTACTTTTTATCGCTTTCAGGCAGTGGCTTGACTACCTCCCCCCTGCCGCCCACCTCACAAGTGCCCCCAGTGAGGAAAAAAGGCACATCTGAGCCCAGGCTCGCGGCCAGCCCCTCAAGGTGGGGCAGGCTGCAGCTGAGGCCCCAGAACTCGTTCAATGCTTTTAAGGCTGCGGCAGCGTCAGCGCTGCCCCCGCCGAGGCCTGCACCCTGAGGGATGTTTTTTTCAAGAATCAGCCGGGCTCCAAAAATTCCTCCCCCCAGCAGCCTCGCAGCCCTCAGAACCAGGTTATCATCAGTTTCCAGCTCTCGTCTGCCGGGCACAGACAGCGTTAAGGCATCAGACCTTTGGACGGTCAGGGTATCTGCCAGGGAAATTGTCTGCATGACGCTTCTGAGGTTGTGGTAGCCGTCTGGCCGCAGATCCAATATTTCCAAAGCCAAATTCAACTTGGCATACGCTTTCAGTTGCAAAACAAACGCCCCTTGCTCTAGTATAGCACGGGGCGCAAAGAGGCGTCAAAGATTTGTTGTCAGAAAGGATTAGCTGGTGCCTTTTTCCAGGGCCACCTGCACTGCTTTGAGGATCACGTTGCTGCTTACAGTGGCGCCGCTTACTGCGTCTACAGCCAAAGACTGCTTTGCCAAAACCTGTTTTGTGATACCTTCTGCATTTTTTCCTATGCTGTGGACATGCTCCTTGATCTTGATATCTGCAATCTGCTGATCCTTTACGTCCACCTGGACAACAGCCTTCACCGGACCTGCTTCATACTCTCCTATGTATGAGCCGTCCCGCACTTTGCTGAGGTCAATGTCGCTTACTTCAACCTCAGGCATGGCCAGTAATTTGAATGCGAACAAAACAGCAATCAATAAAACCGCTACTATAAGCGCATTTCTCACTTTCATCCCTTCCTTTCCAATACGTAGTTTAGCAGTAATTGTTCTTAATTTCAAGTTGCATTTGAAAAAATTTTTTATGAATTCTACCATAAAAAAAGAGACTTGCACGGCTGGCAAGTCCCTATTTGGCTTCGCTTTTGGCTGCAACTTCCCGGGGAGCTGCAGCGCCAATTGCAGAAAAAAGGGCGATTTCCCTGTGAACAGATGGCCAGGATTCATAGAAAATGATCACATCTCCCAGCCCTTCCTGGGAAAGGGCATAGTGCAGGGCTTTCACCTCGTCGTAAATGATTTTGATTTTCTCAGGGTGTGAGCCCCCTGCCAAAGCACCCTCTTTCAGGAGCCTGGCCACCTCCCCCCCTGTCTCTGCCCCGCAGGTCCTGGTCTTCTTTAATGATCAACCGCTGGCAGTATCTCGCCGCGATCTCCCCCATGGTGCGGATTGTTTCATCCCGCCTGTCTCCAGGAGCGCCGATAATGCCAGTGAGGGAGGTGGTGATCTTTTTGGCGGCAAGAAGAGCGGTGCGGTATCCCGGCAGGGTTGTGCCCGTAGTCTACAATCACTTTTCTGGAACCGATTTGAAAGACGTTAAAGCGGCCTGGATTGCAGACAGGATCTGACGGAAATTCCAAAATGGCCTCTTCAATTTGGGAAGGAGGAAGGCCAAAGGCCAAAAGCCCCCCGATGGCTGCAAGGAGATTGGCTGTATTGTGAGCCAGTTCCCCTCCCAAAGTTGCAGGATAATTGTGGACTTGTGCCCAGAACCTGCCTGGACGCAGGGGACCGCTTTGCCAGACTATTTTCCCTCCTTCCAGCCAAAGGGCTGCGCCGCCCCGTTTGAGATGTTTTTTCACCAGCTTATTGTTCCTCTTGCAGCTAAAAAACAATATATTTACATCCTCAGCCACCCTCTCTGCCATGGCAGCAACGTGGTGGTCGTCTGCATTGAGCACCACCCAGCCCCCTGGCAGGACGCATTCTGCAACCAGGGATTTTACCTGAGCCAGCTCCTCTAAGGTTTCTATTCCCCCCAGCCCCAGGTGGTCGTCGCTGAGATTGGTGATCACTGCAACTTGGCTTTTGTCGTAGCCGAGGCCGCCCCGGAGAATGCCGCCTCTTGCCACTTCCAAAACAGCAGCCTCAACTGCAGGATCCCTGAGGAGCACCTGCGCGCTCCACGGGCCTGTATTGTCGCCGGGGACAATCAGTTTGCCGGCGAGATAAATGCCGTCGGTTGTGGTCTGCCCTACAGTCAGGCCTTGCTTAGCAAGGACGTGGCCGATCATGCGGACAGTGGTAGTCTTGCCGTTAGTGCCTGTGACAGCAATCAGTGGAATCCTCCCATCCCCTTCAGGGAAGAGATGGGAGATGATCCTGTGGGCAACAGGTCTGCCTTCTCCTTCAGAAGGGTATAGGTGCATCCTCAGACCTGGAGCTGCATTGACTTCTATGATCGCCCCTTGCCCTGCCAAAGGAAGGCTGATCTCCTTGCAAATAAGGTCGACTCCAGCCACATCAAGCTTCAAAAGGCGCGCTGCCCGCTCTGCAAGCTCCCGGGTCTGGGGGTGGACGAGATCTGTTACATCTACAGCTGTCCCGCCTGTACTCAAATTGCCGCTGTAGCGCAGCTTCACTTCAACGCCGCGGCTGGGGATAGAGTTTAGGTTATAGCCCTGGGCCTTTAGGACTGCCTTGGCGATCTCGTCTTGGGGGATCTTGGTCAGAGGTTTTTCGTGCCCCTCGCCGCGGCCCTCCTCAGCGTTGATCTTGGCAATCAGCTCCCCGATGGTGCTTTTGCCGTCGCCAACTACAACTGGAGGCCTGCGGAGGCTTGCAGCTGTGAACTTGCCGCCCACCACAAGGAGCCGGTAGTCTCCGCCCAGCACCTCCTTTTCCACAAGCACTTCTCCCCAAGGCTTTGCCCTCTCCCAGGCGGTGCGGGCAGCTTCCAAGCTCCAGATTCTCGTGGTGACGCCTTTGCCTTGATTGGCTGAAACAGGTTTGACCACCAGCGGAAAACCCAGCTCTCGGACCGCTTCTTCCACTTCTTCCCAAGAGGCAGCAAGCCTCCCCTCAGGGACAGGCAAGCCGCTCTCCTCAAGAAGGCACCTGGTAGCCCATTTGTCGCAGGCCAGATCTACAGCTAAAGCCGAGGCTTCGCTAGTGAGGCTCGCAGAGAGCCTTTTTGCCCGGGCGCCGTAGCCGAGCTGCAGGGCCGCGCCAGCTGCCACAGGCAGCCAGGGAATTCCCCGCTCTTTTGCTGCTGAAAGCAGGGCTTTTGTGCTGGGGCCAAAGCCGTGTTTTCTTTTGAAGTTACTCAGCTCTGCCAAGATCTCAGCCAAGAGCTGGCCGGCTTCCTTCTGTTCAGCTAAAGCTTCCACTAAATTGAGAGCCCCCTTTCCAGCTGCAAGACCCACCTCTGCAGTTTCATAGGCATAAACCACGTTGTACAGGTAGGGCGTGGAAGTTGTGCGGGTGGTACCGAAAAACACCTCCTCTCCAGCCAGGCTGGAAAGCTCTAAAGCGACGTGTTCAATGACGTGGCCGAGGTATGTCCCCTCCTGCAGCCGCTCCAAAAAACCGCCTGGCCTGCCCCTGCTGCAGTGGTGCTGGCCAAGGCCCGGGAGGAGGTTCACCAGGTTGTCGTTAAAATTGGGAATTTCCTTGGTTTCAATCCCTTGCCAGGGAGAAAGGAGCACCTTAAGGCAAATCACTGGTTTGTAAGCGTAGATATTGGGGCCTGTGTAGACCCGTTCCTCAACAATTTTCATTTCTTCACCTGCAATTACAAAATAGGCCGGCAGGCAGCCAAATCGAACTTGTAGCCTTGGGGAAGGATGTGAAGGCAGACGTCGGTGAGGGCCAGGGGTTCTGCTTGGGAGAGCTCTGAAACGTTCACGTGTCCCAGCTCCCTTGCATCCAGGATGGTTACAGCCCCAGAGCCTATCACTTCAGCTGTGCTGTCTTCCACGCAGAGGGCGGTATCTTCGTCGATGCCGATGCCCAAAAGATGCGGACTTTGGGCAATGGCAGCAAGGAGCCTGCCTATTCTTCCCCTCTGAGCGAAGTGCTGATCCACAACTGCTTCTGACAGAAAGCCCAGGCCTGCAGCCAGGCTCACTGCGATCTTCTGCGGCTCCACCTCATCAAGCCCCCCTACAATCATGGTGCTGCTCATGGCTGAAGCCCCTGCACTTGTGCCTGCGATGACAGCTCCCCGCTGCAGGGAAGAAATCAGGGCCTCGTGCACTTTCGTGCCGCAGAGAAGGCTTGCAAGGCGCAGCTGATCCCCGCCTGTGAAGAAGATCCCGCGGCTGGACTCGATAATCCTGACGGTGGCTGCCTTTTGTGCACACTTGCGAAAAGCCAGCTCCAGCACTTCCACCTCTTTTGCGCCCAGCTCTCGGAAAAGGTGGTAGTAGCTAGTGCCGACTTCGCGGCTTTCCTCTGAAGCAGTGCTGATCACTGCAACAGTTGGCTCGGGGCCTGTAAGTTCCAAAAAACGCTTGAGGATCCTGCAGGGCCCGTCCTTATCCTCTGCCCCACCTATTATTAACAGCTTCCTTTTCATTTACTCCTCCCGAAAGGCGCCGATCCTTTCCATGTATGCGCTGGCGAGGAGATCCGCCTCTTCCTGGCTGCCTGCTTCGCTGTAAATTTGAAAATACGGCTCCCTTTCGTCCGGCAAAACCAAAGCCCAGCCCACCTCCTGGGGGATTTTAATCCCGTCCACAAGATCCAACTTTCCTCCTGCTTGTTCCACCAGCTGCCGCATCACCCTACCCCTTTCCTCCAAAGGACAGGGCACGGTGAGGCTCGCGCGGTTAAACTTGGGTATTTCTGCGAGGAGTTCCGACAGACTCAACTGCTGCTGGGAAAGATAGGCGAGAAGCTGCCCCAGGAAAGCAAAAGCATCGCAGACTGGAAACAGTCCCTCCTCTTCCTGCATTTCTTCGAGAATGGCTCTGGCATCTGTTGCTGTCCTGGCAATTTCAGCACCGAACTCCTCTGCCATCTCTTCAAGGACGCCTGGTGCAGTCACCGGCACTGCCAGCTTCTTTTGGGCGCGGGAAAAAGCCATTTTCCCCAAAAACGCCCACATTAATTCCTGGCTGACTGGCGAGCCCAGCTCATCCACCAGCAGGAGCCGTTCTCCTCCTGCATCAATCCTCACGCCAAAAGGCGCCTTTTGCTCTACCACCATTTGGCTCAGCTGGACCAGCCCCAGCCAGTCTTGTTCCTGGCTGGTAGAGGATTCCTCTTCCATAATTACGCTTCCCACCCCCAGAGCAGCGAGGAATCGGGAGGCAAACTTGGCCAAGATTCCTTTAGGGACTGCCACCACAGGCTCGAGGATCCTTTCTCTTGTGAGGGAGGGGAGGCTGAAGAGAAGCTTTTCCAGATAGCTTTCCAGAGCACCAGGCCTAAACTGCAGTTCCCCAACCTTTCCCAACCGAAATTCTTCCCGCTGATAGCAGTTCTCCAGCTTCCGCTGCTCGGCTGTGCTTAGGGGCAGGGCTGTGTGGTCGAAGAATTGGATCGAAATGTTCTCTTTGTCCATCTGCAGATAAGCTGCGCCTTTGGCTTTGGTACTGGCCACTGCAAACCGCGCTGCAGGCACAGGCAGTGTTCCCAGATCTGTTACCTCAAGTCCCGCAGAGAGGGCGCCAGATATCAATGCCCGCTTCAGCATTCTGCTGGCTTTCTCGCCATCGCAGGAAACCTGGACCTGATCTCCTTCTTTGAGGATGTTGCCCCAAGCTGTGCCCAGGCGGGCCACAGAGGCTGGAGTCAGTTCCACTCCCACAAGGCCAACAACGCCCCGGCTGCACACCAGGGAACTGCTGCAGCGCTGACCCCAGACGAGGCTGGTGGTGAGCTTGCTGCCGCTGTCGATAGCCTTCCCAGGCCAGATTTTCACCTGGGGCTTCACAAGGCAGCCTTTGCCCAAAGAGCAGTCTGCGCCCACTACAGAGCCCTCGTAAAGTTCAGAGTCCTGCCGGATTCGGGTTTTGGAACAGACAACTGTGCCTCTAAGCGCGCTTCTGCCGTCTACAAACACCCTGTCCCAGAGGATGCTCCGCTTGATCGATGCCCCCCTTCCCACTACAGTGTAGGGGCCCAGGACTGTGTAGGGGAGGATCCTGCTGCCTGCCCGGATTTGGCAGTAATCGCCAATTACCACAGGTCCTTGAATCTGGGCGCCGCTTTCCAGCTCCACGCCCTTGCCCAGCCAAATGCCTGCAGCCAATTTAATCCCTTTGGGCTGAGCTTTTACTTTTCCCGCCAGGATGTCGTAGTGGGACTGTCTGTACACTTCAAGGTTCCCAATATCAGACCAGTAGCCGTCTGCTACCCAGCCGTAGAGGGGAGCACCCTCTGCCAGGAGCTTTGGAAACAGTTCCCTGGAAAAATCAACAGCTCTGCCGCTTTCGCAGAATTCCATGGCTTCAGGTTCGATGATGTAGATGCCTGTATTGACCAGGTCGCTGAAGATCTGCCCCCAGCCTGGCTTTTCCACAAAGCGTCTGATTCTGCCGTCTTCATCTGTGAGCACAACGCCGTATTCCAAAGGATTTGCCACTCTTTTGAGGACGATTGTCACCATGGCGCCTCGGCTCTGGTGAAAAGCCATGGCTGCTGACAGGTCTATGTCTGTAAGGGCATCGCCGCTGATCACCAAAAATCTTTCAGAAAAGCCCACGTTTTTCACGCTGCCGGCTGTGCCCAGGGGTTCCTTTTCCACGAAGTAGTTCATGTTAACTCCCCAGCTCGAGCCGTCGCCGAAATAATTCTCAATCACCTGAGGCAGGTACCAGGTGGTTACTGCCACGTGTTTGAACTCGTGCTGGGCGAGGAGCCGGACGATGTGTTCCATAATGGGCCTGTTGGCCAGAGGCACCATGGGTTTGGGCCTATCGCAAGTCAGCGGCCGCAGGCGGGTTCCTTCGCCTCCAGCCATGATCACTGCTTTCACATAACTCCTCCTTTATGTGTTTGTTGGTAGCGGTGGTGCAGGGCAGTTGAGAAAAGGCGATCTATTCTTTGGATGGTTTCATCAAGCTGCCAGTACTCTTCTGCTGTTGGCCAGGGGCTGGTTTCGAATTCTGAGAGCACCTCCTGGTATAAAGAAATTGTGCGGTCTGCTATCCTCTGCCAGCTGTATTTGCGGCAGGTAGCAAGGCCTGCCTTGCCAAGGCTTTCAGCTCTTTCGGGATCGTCCAGGACCCAGTTGATTTTGCTTGCCAAATCTCCGGCATTGCCTGGTTCAGCCAAAAGGCCATTGGTACCGTCTACGATCTCAGCAAGGCCTCCTGTCCTGCCCACGATGGTGGGGCGGGCAAAGCTCATCCCCTCTAAAGCCACGATGCCAAAGGGTTCGTAGAGGCTTGGGAATACTGCTACGGCTGCCGCTCTGTAGAGGAGATCCCGCTCCTGGTCGCTGATAAAGCCTGTGAAATAGACCTTGCTGCCCAGATTCAGCCCTTCTGCCTGCCTTTTGAAATCTTCCTGTGCATAGCCGCTGCCCACGATAACGAGCTTGGCTTCAGGATGGGCTGCCAGCACCTGAGGCATGGCCTCAAGGAGCACCCCCACGCCTTTCTCCGGCACAAGTCTGCCCACATACAGGATGATCTTTTCATCTGGGGCTGCAAACTTGTCCCGCAGCCCAGCCTCTCCCTTGCCTGGAGGCGGAAGGTTGATGCCGTTGGGGATCATGGCCAGCTTGTCCCTTGGGATGCCGAAGAAGTTGCCAACTTCCTCTACCATTGCCTGGCTGCAGAGAATCACCCGCCAGCTTTCAAAGCCCAGCGCCCATTCCAAATCGCTGATCCGCCGCTGGAGGTCATTGTGGAGGCCTTTGTTCCTGCCGACCTCTGTTGCGTGAATGGTGGAGATGAGGGGCCGATGCCAGCTGTGCTTCAAAGTCCAGGCAGCTGGAGCCACGAGCCAATCGTGGGCGTGGACCAGGTCCGGTCTACCGAGGCTGTCGGCTATTGCTTCAGCCGCCTCCAGCAGGGAAAAATTCATGAGCATTGTGTCGAAAAGGAGATCTCCGCCTGCTGGGCCCCGCTTGGGCCAGCGGGCCACCAGCACTCCCTCTTCGCTTTTTATGGAAGGAGGGCCTTCTCCTGTAGTGATGACGCTCACCTCTACCCCTTCTGCTGCCATAGCCCGGGAAAGTTCCCCCACATGCCGGGCCAGCCCCCCTACCACCCGCGGGGGATACTCCCAGCTAAGCATCATAACGTGCACTCTTCATACTCCTTTCTGTCACTATGTACGTCCCTAAAATCCGCAAAATTTCTGCCACACCCCACGCCTGGGCAACGCTGCCCCGAGGGGAATATGGCCAATCCCCAGTAAAGATTTCCGACACTTGCCCCAAGGCTCCCTCTCGATAGAAATGGTGCTTGCTCGGGGCCAAAAGCACCCACAACTTTTCCCGAGCTTCCTCCAGATCCGATGAAAGTTTTGCTGCCACATCCAGACAGGGACCCAAAAGCCAGCTCCAGGCTGTGCCTTGGTGGTAGGCGCCGTCGCGGCTTAAGGGGGCGCCGCCGTATTGTCCCTGATAAGCCAACTCTTTTGGTCCCAGAGAGCGCAGGCCTGGGCCGATGTAGAGCTGTTCCATTGTTTTGGCAAAGACCAGACTTGCCTTTCTCCTGCCTTCTTCAGATTCCAGATCGAACAGGGGAAAAGGAAGGCTGAAGGCCAGGAGCTGGTTGGGACGGAGCTGGGGATCCCCTGCAAGGTCTGCCAAATACCCTTCCCTTTCAAGCCAATAGCTTTCTGCACTAGCCCTTACCTTTTCTGCCAAAGCCTTGTATTCTGCTGCCGGCTCTCCTGCAAAGCTCGCAAGTTCTGCACAAATGCAGAGGGCATTGTGCCAAAGGGCTTGAATTTCGATGGGTTTGCCTGCTCTGGGGGTCACAACCCAATCCCACACTTTCGCATCCATCCAGGTGAGCTGGCCGTTGTCCATTTTAATCAGCCCATCTTCGTCCATGGCAATGCCGAAGGCAGTTCCCATGCAAAAATGTTCGATAATGGAGCGGACAGTTGGATAGAGCTGTAAGACTTCTTTGTTTAAAGTGTACTGCCAGTATCTGTACACTGCGTGAATAAACCACAAAGGTGCATCCACGCTATTGTATGCAGGCTCTGTTCCTGCGTCAGGGAAGACATTGGGAAGCAGTCCCTCCCTGCAGTATTGGGCGAAGGAAGTGAGAATTTCCCAAGCTTCGTCGAACCTGCCGGTGACCAGGGTCAGGCCTTCTAGGGCGATCATTGTGTCTCTGCCCCAATCGCCGAACCAGGGGTAGCCTGCAATTACAGTCCGCTTCCCTTCGCCTCTGCGGACGATGAAGCTGTCTGCTGCCAGCACCAAATCCCGGGCCCAGGCTGCAGCCTCTCCCTGGCCGTGTAAGGGCAGAATGGTTCCTGCTTTTTCCAAGAGACTTTGGCGCCTGGCCTCCTCTTTCTGCCAGAGTTCATCTGCATCTGTTTCGGCAAAGCCTGAAAGGAGCTTGGAGACGCTTTCTGCTTGAGGCTGGGGCACTGCAAAAGCGAAAGCAAGAGACTCGCCAGCCTTCAGTTCCATTGTGAAATAGCCTGGAGAGTAGAGGTCTTCTGTGAAGTCCAGGCCCCGTTCCCGTTCAATTTGATAGAGAAAACCGCGGTACCACTTGCCATCTTCAAGATACTGTGCTTTATCTGAAAGGATAAACAGAGGCACTGCCCCTGGAAATGCTTCAACCCTGACCCCCTTCCCCTCCAAAAGCAGCTTTTGGGCAAAGGGCCACTGGTTTTCCCTGAGAAGGTGGTGAAAATGACGGTAGGTGATGAAGGGACGCATAGTGAGAGTGGCCTGGGTGCTGGGCGAAAGCAATTTATACTGTACAATAGTGAGGTTTGCTCCATAGACCATGAAAATGCTTTTTTCCAGCCACTGCCTTCCCACCCTGTACAGGAAAGTCGGACGCTTTTCTGCGCAGAAGCTCTCAAGCTGACGAAACCCTTCCGGGTGGACAATCTCTCCCTGATAGTGATTGCAGTCTAAGGGCACACCATCCAGTGCATCTTCGGTTTTTGCAGCAAAGAGAGTCCGCTCTGCAGGGGGATCCAAGGCTGCCATCAGAAGCCCGTGGTATCTTCTGGTATTTAGGCCAGTAGCTGTGCCTGAGGCATAACCGCCCAAACCGTTGGCAAGCAGCCACTCCCGCCTGCTTGCTGTCTGCAAATCTAGTAGGTCTATTCTGCTCAGCTGCAATTTACAGCCCCCCTTCAACAGCTTTTATTATAACCAACTGTGCCTTTTCCTATTGAAGGAAAAGGAAACTTAAGGGCGAATTATTCCTTTAGAGTCTAATTTAGGAAGGGTTCTCATGCGGAAAATCTCGTTTGGAGTCTTGCTTTTCTTTCTGTGCACCTGCTCTTTCGCACAACCCATAGTGAGAGTGCGGCTTTTCGACGGGAAAGGCAAGCTGAGCAGCATAACTCTCTGCAGTTCTAATCCCATAGCGGCTGCTTTGCCTGAAGGCTCAGCCAAAGCAGAAAGTTGGAATGTACAAGCCACAGCTTCAGGGATGATTTTGGAGGGCAATGAGGAGAAATTCGTCCTCACAGATCCTTTGGAATTCTGGGTTGAATGCTCCGATTCTGAGGTAGGGCTGATTACAGTGAAAGCCGGTGCCATCACCAGAACCTACAGAGGCAGAATTACTGTCAGTCTGCTCCCTCAGGATAAAGGGCTGCTTGTTGTAAATAGCCTGCCCCAGGAGGAATACCTTTATGGGGTGGTGCCAAATGAAGTGCCTGCTTCCTGGCCCAAAACTGCACTGGAGGCACAAGCGATTTTAGCCCGGACTTACAGTTTCGGCCACTTGAACCCCAAAAAGGAATACGATTTGGTAGACAGCACAAACTCCCAGGTTTATTTGGGCTATGACAGCGAAAAGCCCTCTACCAACCGCGCTGTTGATGATACGGCAAACCTGGTTGTGGGCTATGGTGGAAAGCCTGTTCCTTACGTATATTATTTCAGCACCTGCGGCGGCCAAACTGAAGACAGCGGCCAGATTTGGGGAACCAGCGTCCCTTATTTGGTGCCTGCCAGCTGCGGTGGCGGGCAGGCTCAGGACCTGTCAAGTTCTGAGGCTGTGGCAAATTTTCTGGCTGCACCTTCTTCTTCCTACTGCAGCCGCTCGCCGGCAAGCCGCTGGGAAGTGCGGCTTACATCTAGTGATCTGGCACCGCTGCTTGCTGCCAATTTTCCTGAAGGCGCAGAACTGCTGGATCTTGCTGTGACCCGCAGATCGCCTGGCGGAGGTGCACTTGAGGTTGCCGTAATTACAGATAAAGGAGAGCTTAAAATCTCGGGAGAGCTGAATATCCGCAGGAGCCTGAAGGAAGCCGGCCAGGCGCTGCGCAGCAGCTTCTTTGCTGTGGACAAGCTGCAAAAGGAGGACGGCTCACTGGAGTTTCTCCTCCGGGGTGGCGGCTGGGGGCACAGAGTTGGGGTTTGCCAATGGGCTATGGAAGGGATGGCAAGACAAGGCGCAAGCTGCCATGAAATATTGAGCCATTTTCTGCCAGGAACCGAGCTTATAGCCATCGGGCAGGAGAGCCTGTCTGACTCTGAACTTCCTCAATAAAAAACCTCCTCAGATGGTGGTACCATTTGAGGAAGTTTTCATGTTTAAACCGCTGTTTCGGAAGCAGTCAGAGTTAATGAAAAGTCAGCTTCTAAGGCAGAAAAAAGAGCCATGGTTGCCCATGGCCATTTTTATGAGCCTCTCCTAACCCTTGAAAGAAATTCCATTCCTCTGATAAAGGGTCTTTTTGAACTCATCTAAACTCTCAGCTCTTAGGCTGATCCGAAAAAGGTCGTTGAGGATTTGCGCGTCGCGAATCTGTTTAATCTGAGCCGTAATATTTCTGTCCATGCTTTCGCCGAACCGTTCCTGCAGTGCTGCCATGATAAAATCCTGTTTGGCCTCTTGTTCTCCCTCTGTTTTCCCTTCTTTTCGTTTTTCATTGAGTAAATACTCGGTCACAGAATTTTTCCCACTGAGGAGTATTTGGTCGAGTATTTGAAGCATTTGGATATCCTCCTTTGGAAGCTTTGAGATGTCCAAATACCTGCCGGCTACTGACGCAGCTATAGCCAGCTGCGCATCACGCTTTTCCGGATCAGGCTCTAGTTTTTTAATCAAAGCCTTCGTTTCCCTGTACACGTCCAAACTTTTTTCCTCTGTGAGCAGCATGAGGACAGGTGCAAGGCCAGGCAGCTCGCCCTTTCTTATTCTAGGCAGGTGTTCCCACAAGTGAATCACAGTATAGTTGAATGTATTGGTGAGGTTGTAATGTGTTTTATGGTATAAAGCGGGCGGAGGGAGCCGCCTCTTCCTTTCCAGGTATATAACCACTGAATAAGTCGGCAGCTTCAGCGAGGATTCGATCAGGGCGTTGTAAAGGAACATACGCTGAGGGAGGTCCTTTCTGTGTTCCAGCTGAAATTCAAGGTGAAGAGCAAATTTTTTGGTCCCCTGCTCAACTATATATATGTTATCAGCTCGAAGCTGTGGAATATTCAACTCCTTGTCTTCGTGGTGAATTTTGAGAGGTTCTGAAGTGTTCAAGACAAGCTTCACGAAATCTTCGGAGTAATTCCGGGCTAGATACTTAAAATTCAAATCCAAAGATGCTTTCTCTGCGGACATGAGAAACCACCTCCATCACTCGCAGCATAGAATCGGTAGGTGGCCTCATATGATTTATATACTACGTCGACAAGCCAAATCCTTCCGCTGTCTGAAAGTTTACCTAAAACATGTCTTTTCAGACAAAAGAATAGCCCAGTTCCTTTATGTGGAGCTAGGCTAAACTGTTGTGAGCCCATGGAATAAACGAGCTGTACATCAATTTAATCATCCAGCACGTTGTTACCGCAAGAATGTACCTATCAACCTTGACTTTGAACACATCAAAATAATCTTTAAAGAATTACATTGCACAAGCACAAACCTGATTTTTCATTTTATAGGTTGCCAAAGAAGATCGACGCAATCATATGATATCTGGTTTTCCTTACCGTATAGAAGAACTTCTGCCCTAAAATATTCTTGGTGGATCTTTAAAAAAAGACCTCCCTATATGATATGCTCCCCTTTGTGTAGTCCTGAATTTTTGTTTTTTCAGGTCCACTCAAAGGGGAGCATATCAAAGGAACTGGGCTTGAATACGTAATTTAGTTTTAGCTATAGCTCACGCCTATTTTGTCCAAGACGCCTTTTAAGGCGGAAACTGCAACACCGAAGCTTTCAGGTCCTGTAAAGCCGTGGCTTTTTCCTGCGACAACGAGATGAGGTTCTAATGAGAGGAAGCCGCTGAAGCCGCTCTTGTGCAGCTCTGACAAAATATTAGGAATGCCGCCGTCACCTTCCCCTGCTGGCACAACTTTGCCGTCTGCCAAATGCGCATCTTTGATGTGCATGTAGCGGATATGGGGCTTGAGCAGAGGGAAGCAATCTTCAAAGGGCTTTTGGCCGATCTGCACGAAGTTCGCCGGATCGAAGATGGCAGCGAAATTGTCTTCCTTGATGTTCTCCATAAGATCCAGGCATCGTGCGGCAGTGTCGCCGTAGATACCTTTTTCGTTTTCATGCAGGAGCTTAATTTCAGGGGCCTCCATCTTGGCCACAGCCACCATGGTACGCATTCGGTCGAGAACCTTTTCCCTATAATCCTCGGCCTTCTCCCCTTCGGGAATATAGAATGAAAAAATCCGAATATAGGGAGCTTCAAGTTGCTTTGCGATCTCTATAATCCTGCGGAGATCTGCAAGGTGCTGCTCAAAGTCATCGTTAATCCCGATTTTCCCCAAGGGTGAGCCGATGGCGGAAACGCCAATTCCTGCTTCTTTCAGCGCCTGCTTGATTGTCTCAACCTCAGAGTCAGTGAAGTCCTTGACGTTTTTATTCCAAACGCTTCTCAGTTCCATATATTTGATGTTATGCTGCTTCAGAACCGCCAACTGTTCCCCAAGATCCGCTGAGATCTCATCAGCGAAAGCGCTCAGTGTAACCATTTAGTTTCCTCCTACTTTCACTGGTTTTCCTGTTCTTGCAGACTCGTAGAGGGCCATGATGATCTCAAGGGGCTTTCTTCCCTCTTCGCCGTTTACAGACGGCTCGCGGTCCTCGCGTATGGCAACGACGAAGTCACCCAGCTGCCTCTGGTGACATGAATGACCCAATAGGGGGCTGGCTGCACCTGCAACCTCTTCTCCGCTGCCTGCATCTGCAGATTCTTCGCCCTTCAGCTTCCACTCCACAATTTTGTTAGACTGGATAATCACGCTGCCGTCGCTGCCGTAGATATCGAGCCTGGTGTAAAAACCCGGGTAGGCTGCAGTATTGCCCTCGATTATGCCGATAGCACCGGATTTGAACTTAACAGATGCTACTGCAATATCTTCCACTTCGATCCGTACATGGTCCCGTGTTGCGCAATAGGCGAAAATTTCCTCAACAGGTCCCATGATATACTGGAGCAGGTCTACATAATGAATGGATTGGTTCATAATGGCGCCGCCGCCATCCAGCTCCCAGGTGCCTCTCCAGTCGCCGCTGTCGTAGTATTCCTGAGAACGGTACCACTTGGTATGGGACCCACCGAAATTGAGTTGTCCCAGTTTTCCCTCATCTACTGCCTTCTTCAGTTTCTGTAAGTCATCGTGGAATCTGTTTTGGGAGATAACTCCTAATTTTACCCCTGCTTCTTTTGCAGCTTGAATCAAGGCATCCGCTTTTTCCAAGGTCACATCGATTGGTTTTTCCACCATTACGTGTTTGCCGGCTTTGACAGCCTGGATCCCTACCTCTGCGTGCAAGCCGCTAGGGGTACAGACGCACACTGCATCCAAATCGTCCCTCTTCAGCATCTCAGCCAAATCTGTGTAGGCATCACAGCCAAATTCCTCAGCAAATTTTTCTGCTTTTTCCGAGACAACATCACAGCATGCAACCAATTTTGCCCCTGCAATCCCCTGTAATGCCTTTGCGTGGGTCGGAGCGATCACACCGCATCCCACAATTCCAAATCCTAATTCCTTCAAAAGAAACCCCTCCTTTATTTAATCCGCCCTGTAGAAGCGCGGATAACTAACTCTGTTTCCAGCTCCAAAAGTTCAGGTTCTCTGTCGCCTGCCATTTGTTTGAGCAAAAGCTTGCTGGCTGCCTGTGCCACTTTATCAACCGGCTGCCTGATTACAGTCAGCGGCGGATCCATCAGGGCTGAAATCTCGCTGTCGTCGAAACCGATTAAGGAAACATCTTCTCCCACAGTATACCCCCGGGCTTTAAGCTCTCCCATGGCTCCCAGGGCCATCAGGTGACTTACCACAATCAGTGCCGTAGGAGGATGGGGATTCTGCCACAGCTGCCTGACAGCTTCCCTGCCGCCATCAACCTGCAGGTTTCCTGCAACTACAAGTTCTTCGCCGTAAGAGATACCGTGTTTTGCCAGGGCATCTAAAAAGCCCCGTCGCCTGTTTTGCCTAGTACCTGCCACCAATCCGTCGATAAAACCGATTCTCCGGTGGCCTAGGCTGAGCAGGTGTTCGGTAGCACGAAAAGCACCCTTATATGTATTTACATACACTTGACTTGTACCCTTAAAATGGCTTCCAAAAGCTACTGTGCAAATACCGTATGCTCTAAGTTTGTCTAAATTCTTTTGATTTATTTCATTGTCTTCGGGCTTGGTCCGGGTGCTGCTGAAAATAACACCGTCTACCCTTCTGGCAATGAGGGTTTCCACGTGCTGGCTTTCTTTCTCGATCTGCCTTCTCGTATGGCAGAGAAAGACGCTGTAGCCTTCCCGCGTCAGGAGATCGCAAATCTCGTCGGCAATCTGTGTATAGAAAAAGTTGGTGATGCTGGGAACGAGTAAAGCAACTGTCTTGGTGGTCTTTTTTGCAAGGCTTTGCGCTATGGTGTTTGGTTTATATCCCAACTCCTCTGCAAGCTTCAAGATGCGCGTGCGGGTCTCTTCTTTCACAGGATGATTTGCACCTGCTAAAACTCTAGAAACTGTAGCAGCCGAAACACCTGCCTTTTTGGCGATATCGTAAATAGTAGCCATTTCTCCTCCGTTAGGTAACCGGTTTCTTTTTTCATTATAGCTAAACCAAAATTAAAAAGCAACCTCTCTTTTCATTTTTTGTCTGCTGAAATGTTATACCGTAAATGTTATAATATAGTTGGAATTGCCAATTATCTGCCTCAAGTGAGGTGAAGAAAGTGAGGGCTGTCACTCGTTTATGTTTCGAGCCGATGGAGCCGAGTCTAATACCTTTCGAAGTCGAACTTGTAGACCTTACAGACATAAGAGGCACATACTGCTACTGCAGACGAGAGTCCCTGGCAGCAATCGGCGAAAAGCTTAAAAAACGGAAAAGTCGCGGTCTCACTTTAATCGGCAGCGGCAATTATCATTATGTAACTTACCTGCTCATCTCTGAGCTCAACCTCCCATTTACTCTCGTCATCTTCGACTACCATGCAGATCTGTTCCCCACTCCCTGCCCAGAGGTGATCTCCTGCGGTTCCTGGGTCTATGAAGCTGTGAGAAAGCTGCCGCTGCTTAAAAAGGTTGTGCTCATTGGCGTAAACGATGAACTTGTCCCATTCATACCTGCAAAAATTCGTAGGCAAGTTGCTGTTTTCCCGTGCAGACAAAAAACATGGGAAAACAAAAATGCCGTCTTGGCTGCTATACCAACGGAAAACGTCTATTTCAGCGTCGACAAGGACGTCCTCTCTGAATCCGACGCAATAACAGATTGGGACCAGGGAACCATGAGGCTTTGGCAGCTATTGGAACTGCTTCAGCACATTGCCTCCAAAAAAAGAGTTTGCGGCATGGATATCTGTGGGGAATATCCCTGGGATTTTGTTCACAAAAAGAGAACTGCTCTGAAGATCAATATGCTGGCAGACAGCAAGATCATCAGAGCAGTTGTGCAGGCTTCAGCTGACGTAAAAGCAGGATAAATAAAAAATCTTTACAAGCTAACCTATCAACGCCACCTTTGCAACTTTTTTAACAACAATGCTTTTTTTAAAGGAAAAATCTCTTTTCGAACGAAAAATCTTCCGCAACAATACTCCACAAAACGCTGCAACCTGATCATCAAATTACGCAACTTTTTCGCAACAACATGTCCAGCAAAAAGGCCCCAGAAGCTTAATTTGCATCTGAGGCCTTAAGAATCGCTCATTCAGTCGATCCGAAAAAGCCTTACTTCCTCTCCTAAAACATCCAGCCCTTCAAGCTGTACTGCTTTTCCTGTTACCAGATCAACCGCCTTACCATCTGGCAGAGAAAGCTGGTTTAAAGTTACTTTCTCGCTGGCGAAATTAACCATCAGCAGATAGCTCCTGCCGTCTGCTCCTTCTACGAGCAAAGCTCGCAGAAGGGGATGATGCGTGGACAACCGGGCATATTTGTTCAAATTAGCCTTGGTTTCCTCATGGGAGGTGCCTGCCTGCAGCACAACTGCCAGGTCATAAATCACCTCGCCAGGATCTAAGACATGAAGATCCACTTTCCCGGGAAAGCAGATTTCATCAGCAAAAAGCTGGCCCCCTGTTGTGGAATTATCGCATCTTGTACAGTCCCAATGGGGTTTGAGGCCGACCTGCCTTCTGCCTGATCTGTAAATGGAAAGAGAATCTGCACCATACAGCCCAATTACAGAGAGTTTATCTTCCACATTAAGCCAGCTGCTTCGTAAATCGAAAAGTTCTTCACTGCTTCCAAAGCCAGGGAGCACGATCTTCCCTTCTTCTGTGTAGTAAGTGCGCTGGTTGCCGTTGAAAATATCGTTGGGAATCTGCAGAAACAAGCCCTTGCTGGAGGCAAGGAACGTTCTGCGCTCAGGATTCACTGCCCGCTGCAGGACAATTGTGGTAGCATCATCAGGCAGCGCTGCAAACACCAGCTGCTGATGTGCTGTAATCTCCCCTGGCTGTCCTTCTGCACTCATCCGCAGGGAATGGAAATCAGTCTTGCCCCAGGTGAGAAAGCCGCCTGGAAACAGCTTCTCTTGGTGGGAGACTACCTCCTGCTGGTTGAATGTGCCCAAACCCATGATCTGTCCTGCCAGATTTGTGCGCCATTCAGCCAGGTTGCTAGCTTCAGCAGGCAAGCACAGTCCTTGGGGAGGCTGGGCTGCTTCCCAGACAAAAGAAGCCACCCTCCGCTCCCCCCTCTGAAAAGCTGCACCGTGATACTCGTCAGACCAGGAAAAAGTGGGCAAGGAGGCTTGCGGAACCTCTGTGGGCAGGGAAAAGAGACGCCGCCAGTAAGCGCCCATGGAAATGGTCACAGCTCTGTCTGCCTCCAGGCGGGTGTAGTACAGAGGTGAAACCCTGCTCATTCCAGCCAGCCGCTGTGAGAGAAAACTGCCGTCCTTGTTGGCTGCAAGTTCCTGCTCAATTTGCCGCAGCCACCCAGTTTCAAAGGCGCAGGCGTCCAAATCACCGGTCAAATCTTCCAAGAGCAGCCAGCTGGGGATGGCGTAGTCCTGACAGTAGCAGTAGCGGACCCTCGTATCGCCGCCGATGCGCAGGAGCCTGCCGTCTGGGAAGGTACAGTTTTTCACAAGCGCCCAGAGCTCCTCTAGGTGATGGTACAGCGCCTCTGGAGGTTTCAGGCCTCTTTTCTTATAGAAGAAGTGCAGCATGGCAGCGTTGGAAAGGCAAATCACCATATAGCCAACATTCAGATAGCCGTGGTGATTGAGGGCAAAGGAAGGAAAGAAATTGGGCCCCACGAACCTGTCCGCCACAGCTTTGCCGTCCACAATTTTTCGAGAGAATTCGTCTTCAGGCAAGGAGATCCCATTGATCAAAAAGCGGATTCCCTTTTCAATGTACTCGTCTGCACGCGGCGCGTCAGGATACATGGCTGCTGTTCGAAGCATCACTGCACCGTTCCAAATATTGCTTTCGGGCCTGTTTTTGCCTTCACTATTGTAGAGACTTGCCACGATCTCGTAATGATCCAGCAACCAGTCGCTTTCTGAGATCAGCACTTTGCGGAGCAGTTCTTTGTCTTCAGCTGTCAAGTGTTCTTCTATGGCCTCCACCCCGTGCATCATCCGCTCGATCCCCAAAGCGCTAATCCAGGTATGTCCCCATTTTGTGCCGTCTGTGCAGCGGTAGCTTCCTTCATGGTGGCTCTCCAAGGAAAAGCGGAGGGTTTTAAGGGCATACTCCAGCACTTTTTCCCTGGAAAGCCCTGCCCTCTTTTCGTCAAAATCCGGGTCTGCAGCCAAAACTGCGAACGCAGCAAAGGCTTTTTGGTTGGTCTGCACCCCCCAATTGTTGTAGCCTGTACCGTAACAGATGAGATCAGGCCTATCTGGGATGGTGTACAGATACTTTTCCTGAGATTTAACCCAAGGCTCCAAACAGCGCAAGTACCATTGCCAGCTCAGCTCTTCCATTATTATCCTTCCTTTCCTGTGATTTCCTCTAAAGGTTTATGGTTGCCGTACGTCGGCACCGGCCCATTGCTTGGGGCTGCCCAGCGCACAGCATTGCAAATAACTTTCTGCACAACTGGATTATAATATGTAGGATAAGTTTCGTGGCCAGGCTGGAAATAAAAGATCTTCCCTGCGCCTCGGGTAAAGGTGCAGCCGCTGCGGAAGACCTCACCTCCTTGGAACCAGCTTAGGAAAACCACGCTTTCTGGCTGTGGAATATCAAAAGGCTCGCCGTACATCTCCTCCTGTTCCAGCTCGAAGTATTCCGGCAGTCCCCGACAAATCGGATGGCCGGGCTCCACCACCCACAGGCGCTCTTTCTCGCCAGCCTCCCGCCACTTCAGGCCGCAGCTCGTGCCCATCAGGCGCCTGAACACCTTGGCTTTCTGGCTGGCGTGCAGGGCAATAAAGCCCATGCCAGAGAGAATCCTGGTTGTGACCCTCTCCACAACCTCATCCTCAACTGCATCGTGGGCTGCATGCCCCCACCAGATCAAAACATCTGTCTGGTCCAGGACCTCGTCTGTGAGACCATGCTCAGGCTGCTGTAGCAAGGCAAACCGGACGCTGAAGCCCTCCTCCTTCAGAAAGCCCCCTAGCACAGTATGGATGCCTTCTGGATAGACCGCCTGAACTTCCCTGTCCCTTCTTTCGTGAATAAATTCGTTCCAAACTGTAACCCGCAACCAAGATCCCTCCTATGCAAGGTCTGAACGAGCCAAGTCCAGGACAGATCTGCCTGTGATTCTCCCCGGCTCGCCTGCCAAGAGTTTCTCCAAAGCTGCTGCGCAGCACTCTGTCTCTAGCTCCAGGCGTTCTCCGTCTGCCTGCCAGCGTGCAGAGAGCTGGGATCCTGTAACAACTTCAACTGGGGCAAATTCCCTTCTGCTTCCTGCAGAACACATCCTGAGGGCAAAGACAGCATAAGCTGATAGTTTTCTGAAATCCAGCCTTCTCTCCTCTCCCTGATAAAATACAAGGTCCAGCCAGGCGCTTCCTCCGCTTCTTCCTACCTCCAAAGACACCGGTAGCTGGCCGAAGAAGGCTTTAGCTATTAGAAGCTCGAGCTTTGCATCCCCCAGCTTAACTGTGACGAGCTCGCCTGCTGTCACTTCCTCAGGTAGGGGAACCGTGGGATCTGAAAACTCGAAGCGCAGCCTCAAATCCCGGGCCCTGATTGTCCCCTCCTGCACCATGTCCAAATTGACATGGGTATCGCCGCCGTCTGTGGCAAAATTAACTGCTCCGAGGACACTGCCCCGGTGCTGGACGCTGTGGAGCACTGCAGAGCAGTAATCGTATCCGTCGTGCAGAGCCCGCAGCTGAAAAGATGCTGCCCTAGCTAAACCCTTCCAGTGGGCTAAAAGGGCTTTTGTTTGGTTCCAAAGGGTTGCTTTGGAGAAGGTGCCCAAAGCAAACTCCTTTTCCAGATGGGTGGTGGCCAAAAGCTTCTCTGTGCTGCTTACCAGCACCCGCTCAGTGCGGGGAGCAGGAAGCTCTCGAAAATACGGCAGCAGCTCCTCCGGACAGCTCCAATCCACCCGGGGACAGCCTAGTGCCAGCTCCAGTTCCTCCACGAATTTGAGCCTTGTCCCCAGCTGCAGCCTGGACCACAGCTCTGCGCCCTGGAGATTGCTGTAGGCGCGGCTGTAGGGTCCAGCCCACTGGCAGGTGGGTGGATGGAAGTGTTTGGCCACAATGGACCAGGTAAGCATGTAAAGGCTTTCAATCAACTTTCTGCTTTCCGGATCCCTGACGTACTGGCGCAGCCGCGCCAGCGCATCCAAAGCTATCATAGTATAGTCTGGGCTGTTGTACTCTCGAAAAGATCCTTCCTGCAGGGTATGCTGGTAGACTTTTTTCAGGCGGTCCTTTCCATAGCGATAATACTCCTCTACCCCAAAAAACTCCCCTGCCGCCAGGGTCACAAAGGCCCCTATTAGCGCGATATTGGTATAGCCTGGGTGCACGTCCCTCCTGATAATGGAATTGACAGCGTGAAAAACGGAGCTTTTTATCGTTTCCTGGAGATCCTCTGCCAAGAGCCTCCTGTGCTCCAGTAGAATCACCAAAAGCTCCTGCCCGCAAAAGTCTGCCCAGTTCCAATCAGAAGGTGCCATCTGCCAAAGCGGCTCTTCATAAAACCAGGGCCAAATCCCATAGGTATCGTGCCTGGGGTCTGTATCCTGCAGGGAAAGAACCTTGCGGATTATTCTCTCCGCCCGCTCCACCTCTCCTAGATCTAAAAGAGCCAAGGCATAGATTAAAGACTCCCTGGTGGGATGGACAAAACCACCCTGTAGAGTTGTGTGATACCCTGGTGAGGAGAAAGGTTTTTTGATCATCTCTACTTTAGGATCGTACTCATCATGCCATTTTGCCAACGCCTTCAACAACGGTTGTTCATATTTTTTCAGCATTTTTCTCGCTCCTGGTGCCGATATATTTTCAATTCCAACCGAGCAGCCTTTTGCACTACTGCTCCAAGCTGGAGTCTGTAGAGCTTCTCACCCCAGGCCTTTTTGAGGACTTTATCGTCCAGCTTGATTTCCTGGATGGTAAAATTCAAGTCCATTCCGGAAAAGACAAGGCGCGCCACAGGTCCTGTGGTGTCAGAGAGAACCACGCTGCCGTCTGCATCCCTGTGTGGCTTAAGAGGGGTCAGGTAATTGAAAAACAGCGTGTTCTGTTTTTGCAGCTGAAGATCGTCTGTAATCTCCACAAAAGATGGCGCAGTCCGCTTGAGCCTGTAGCAGCGCTTGTACGATTTCAACCCTGCCTCCTTGGGATAAGCTGCCTCAAGGTTCAAAGACAATTCTGCCTGCTCAGCCTGGGCCTTGTAGTCTGCAGCAGTTGCTCTGTAGCCTCTGCCTGCTTCCTGCATGTATCCGCCGATGGTAGGCAGGTTGTGGTACGCAGACTGCATGGTTCAGATCTCATAGCGGCGGTGACTGAAAGTTTGGGCAGTATACTCTCCCACACCAGGATCAATTAAGACAGGATTGCCGTCTAAATAAACCAGAAACTGGCCCACATCGTTGTGATTGTGGCTTTCTTCGTTATGGCCGCCTTTGGCGGCAAGGTACAGCCCTTTGCTTGAACCTGGCTGCTCTCTTGCAGCCATAACCTCCAAATCAGGAAGCCACACGTCGCCCAAATAAGGGGGTTCTAATCCAGTATCAAATTCAGAGTAGGTGAAAAGGTAGCGCAGATACCTCAGCAAACTGTGACTTTGATTGTCAAAGTTTGCCCTGCGGCTGCTTGCGGCAAGGGCCTTGAGATCTGCATCGCCGGTTCTCTCCCCATAAGCCCAAACCAGGGCGCTGTTTATTGAAAGTTGTGGTTTTGTATCAGCGAAATTGAGAAAATAATTGCCTGCTATGTGGACCCGGACCAGATAGCGGCCCATCTCTTTGATTAACCTATGGTTGAAGACATTTATTTTTCCAGCTGTTGCAGCTGTGAGGATTTCCAGACAATCGAAAAGGCTGCCTGCAGCCTTTGACCAGTAGCCAGGCCCTTCATCGCAGCCGCCGTCTTCTCCGTAAAAATCCAAAAAGCGGTCCAGACTGCGGAGGATTTTACCCACAGCTTCTATCCGCCTTTTTTGTTCTTTTTCTACCAGCAAGAACGCAACAAGACAGTTGTAGTTACACCAGGGATTCCAATTGTTCACAAGATCCTGATGGTCAAGCCCCTGCCACCAGTAGTATGTGTTGCTCAAAAAAGGGGTGAGGATCCGCCGGTCCACCTCATATTCGATCCTGCGGCAGAGCATAGACTCATACTCTTCCAAAACAGGGCCCAGCAAATAATAAGTCCAGGCAAGGAGGCCTGCAGTTTCACCTGCCATAATGTCTATGGAAGGTGCCTGGACATCGGGAAGAGATGCCTCGATATAATTGTGAGCAGGCACGCCCCAAAAAGACTCTTCGCACAGGTACCAAATGCCGTCGGCTATGTCATCTAAAAAGCGGCCTTTGCCTTCCACGCACTCTGCCATCACTAGCCTCCCAAGGGCCATGCGTCTTGCTAAATGCTTTTCTTCAAACCTTGTGCGATTTCCTGTCCTACGGAAATCCATGAAGAGGGTTGCGGGAAGTGACGGCCACTCAAAGTCAAGATGAGCCTCGCCTAAGGCGATGGTCTCTTCCTGCAGCCTGGCAGGCAGTGCCTGCCAGGCTGCTCGATCTGAGACCTTGGGATAAGGGTGAAGCTGCCCAAAAGGCAGCAGGATTTCAGGTAAGGCAGGGAAAAATTCTGTCAGCACGCTGATCTCTCCCTACTCAGGTTTGAGGACCGCTTTGATAATCTCGCGCTTTTCCATAGCAACCAGCGCCTCATTTGCAGCTTCCAGGGGGTATTCAGTGCCTATCCGTTTGATCACCTCAGGCTGCTTTTTCACGACTGCAACAGCATGGGCGAGATGTCTGGCATCGCTGGTCCAGACCCCCTGCAGGCGAATTTGTCTCCTTGCCAGCCGATAGGGGTCGAGCTCGAAGGTGCCTGCCGGATCCCCAAAGCCTGCTACCAGGTAACTTCCCCCAGGCCGCAAAAGCTCCAGGCCTTCCTCAACTGCAGCTGGGCTGCCTGCAGCCTCCACAACTGCATCTACCCCTGCATTTCCCTTCAAAATTGCCTCGCGCCTCTCCTCCACAGTAGTCGCCCGCCGATCCCAAACTTCCTCTGCGCCCAGTTCTTTTGCAAGCGACAAGCGCTCCTGGCCGCTGCCGATGACAAATACCCTGGCGCCACGGCTTTTGGCTAAAGCCACAGCAAACAGCCCCAGAGGACCAGAGCCCTGCACCAGCACAGTTTCGTCCTGCCTGATGGAAATCAAGTCCAAAGCGTGGGCTGCTGTAGCGCCGCTGCAGCTGGCGATTACCATAGCAGTTAAATCGTCTGCTTCCGAGAGCTTCAAAAAGTCAGTTTCAGGCCGCAGGAGGATGTGGGTGGCATATCCCCCTTGCAGAAGCCCAAACTCTGCGGGAGGATTGATTCCATAGGTCCAGCGCTGGCTGCAGAGGGCAGGCTGCTTCCAAAGGACGCATGCCTGGCATCTGCCGCAGGTCATGCCTCGGTTCCAGATCACCAAATCTCCCTCTACCAGCTTTACCCCGTAAAGGTCGTGTTTCTCACAAGGTAGAGAGATGATCCTCCCTACAGCTTCATGTCCAAGCACAAGAGGTAAGGATACTCTGGGGTCATTCGCCCGCCACATGTGTATATCTGAGCCGCAGATTCCAGCTGCCAGAATCTCTACAACAATGACATCCCGGGGCATTTCCATTGAAACTTCCCGGAGCTGTAAGGGTGCATTAAATTCTTCCATTACCATAGCTTTGGCATTTAAAGTTGACATTCTCATCTCCCCTGCCTTCACTTTTTTCTCTTTTCAGCTGTTCTCCAGCATTCCTTCTAATTGCCAACCAGCTCTGAGACATCTGCCCAGACAACAGAGGTGCCCTGGCTGTCTGAGCGCGCCCAATATACATGTCTGCCGTCTGGCGAAAAAGCTGGATGGGGATGATATTTTCCGTCTGCCAGCTGTTTTTCTGCAATCTGAGTCATTTGGCCAGACTCCAGATTGATGAGGACAATCTCCCCCTGGTGGGTATCTGCCACAGCCCAGGGTCCTGTGGGGCTGGTGGAAACATGCCAGAGAACTGGCCAAGAAGCACATTTGCCGTAAGCTTCACTGACTCCGTAGGTATCCTGTGCTCTGCCGGGCCTTGGGTAGTCGTTCTCCACAGCCAGCCGCCGCAGCTGTTTCACTTCCTCTGGAATTAGCGTCTCAACAGGTCCCTCTGCAGGGGTGTAGAGCCTCAGGTTGGTATTATCCTTATCAATTGTGCAAAAACCTATGGGATGGAGAATGAAACTCACTGCGCGTCCGTCTGCTGTCCAGCTTTCGTGGGTCACCCAGTCTTCAGGCCTCTGCTGGTAAAGGGGACGGAGGCTGCTGCCGTCGGCCTCCACAAGCCAAATCCGCTGAGGCACGCACCAGTCCCCTCTCTGGTCGCAGAACATTAAGGTGCTGCCCCGGGGTGAGCCCTGCAGGTGGCAAATCTGCTGCGGATATTTGCCCACTGTGCGCACCCGGCCGCTTTCAGCGTCCACTGCCAAAATAAACCAGTTGCCTGAACCCTTCGCTGCTAGAAACAGTTCCCTGTCTTCTTCGCAAAAAGTGGGCTGTCCCAGTTCCTCCCATCCGTCAAACTTTGCCAGCTGCCTTGAAGCTTCTGCCTTGGGAAAGTCCACTGCAAACAGGTCTGCTCCAGACAGATAGTAAAGGCGGGAACCAGAACGGTTGAGGCATGCTCTGCCTGCCGCAACATCGTCCGTCCCAGGCAGAGCCTCTTCTGTACCAGTCTCTAAGTCCCGGACAAAAAGCTTGAGCTGCCCGTCCCGGCGTCCCTCATACCAAAAATACCGGCCTGTGGGATGGAAAGCAGCGTGGGTGTAGTAGGTGTGGTAGCCGCAGCTGCCCTGGGAAATTCTCTCTACAGGAAAGTTTCGCTTGATCATACTCCTCACCCCACAAGAACCTGGAATTTGCGCAAGAATGCGAGTTCACTGGCTGCATTTTCCACAGCACCTTCACCAAACCATTCAATGGAAACATAGCCGTCATAACCAATTTCCGAAAGCTCCTGGAGGAAAGGTGCGTAATCCATGTTCCCTTTGGCAAGAGGAACTCCATACTTTCTGCTGGTTTCGTCTGCGTTTTTCGCATGGACATGGACAACGTAAGGAGCCAATAGCCGCAGGGCGGAAACTGGATCCTCTCCTACAGCAAACAGGTTGTGGATATCCAAGTTCACCCCGAAGTTTTCTTCATCTACCTGCAGCACCAAGCGCAAAGTAGAGCGTGTTGTATCTGCAAGCTGCCCCTGGTGGGTTTCCACAGCAAAGCCGATTCCCTCCTCCTGTCCCCACTGGGCGAACTCCTTCAAAGCTCTTGCTGCCTGCCTCCACTGCCAGTGGGCAGCTTCCTGGGAACCTGCAGGGCCTGTGAATACGCGGATCAAAGGACGGCCAAGAGCTTTGGCATAGCCGATAAACCTTTTGCACTCTTGCCGGCTTCTCTCCAGCTCCTCTTGAGACGATACCAAGTTGAAATAAGGCGAAATCATGGGCACTTTCAGCTGGTATTTGGCCAAGGCTGCAAGCAATTCGTCCATGGAAAAACGTTTAAGGTAGTCTTCCAGGTGTGGTCCCCAGATCTCAAGACCATCGTAGCCCAAGGGGCCTATCTTCTCGATTACCTCCTCCAGGGGCAGATCCCGCAAGGCTATGGAACAGTAGCTGGTCTTAAACCGGTCGGGCTTAAGAGAGAGCAGCGCCGCTCTGCACTGCCCCGCCAAAGGCGGACAGCCCGGTAGAAAAATCCGGTCAGGGGCTCTGTGGGCAGCTGTGCAATTTCCAACTAAAAGCACCTTCTCCCCGGGCTCAGGCTCGAGCTTTTCCAAAGGCCCCACCACAGCAAGCAAGCTTTCTGGGTCCTGATAGCCGGGTCTGTTCTGGGCGGCAGCAAGGCCGCTTGCCAAAGCTCGCCTACAGGCTCTGCAGGGCCCTTTGTCAACAATCCGCATTCCCTCTGGCACATTAGTGTACTCCAAGGTTGGCATCACAAAGGTAATTCCCTCTGCGAGAAGCTCTTTTTTGTCCCCTTGGATTTCAATTTCCTCAAAGGCAGCAGGGCCAAGGCCTCTGCGCCTTCCCTCTACCAGGTATTCCACCTTGTCTGGATCCAGCTTCATTAATTTCGCTGCAACCAGGTCCACAGCTAAAGCATTGTCCCCCACCACAATCAAATCTGTGGGCAGGGGATCCCCTTCTGCAGGGAAGTTGCCCTGAAGGCTCCATAGGGCATCTGTGATCACAAGGTCGCTGGGCCGGAAAGCGTTCAAATCCACTACAGAACCCTCCAAGCCCCACATATGCACCTGGGAGGTGGAACCTAAAGACAGAAGTCCCATTAGGTTTTTCATGGCATTGGAGAAGAAAGGTAGGGCGTGGGTGCGCAGGCCCGGCATGTTGATGAAAACATCGCACTGCTTTACGATCTCAGGCACAGGAACCGAGCTTTTCAAGCTCTGGGCTCCAGGCAGCTGCATGTGCTGGTGAGGGAGACTCCCGAAGTTCACCACTTCTGCGTAATCATAGATCTCTGGATAGGGGCCGAAATTGGCAAAGATGTTATCGTTCAGCTCTCCCACCACAACCCGGCCTGCTCCTGCCCGCCGTGCAGCCTTTGCTGCTGCCAGCACCAAAGCCGGATGGGTTGTCTTTCCAGATGACGCCTCCTCTGCAATGAACTCATTGGCTTTGATCAAGACCAGGTCCCCTGGTTTGATAAACTTCTCCCAGCCTCCCAAAGCAGCTATGGCCTGATCCAAAACCTCTCCGTATCTGTCCTCTGCTTCCCGCGGGCAAGACCAAATTCCAACCTTCGCTCTCATTTACTCTTCCTCCTCTTCATCCTGCCACCGGATCCAGCTTGGGACAAGCTCAGGACCTGTGAGGCAAATAGAGCGCTGGTACTTCGGGTCTGTGGGCCTGGGATCGCCCTCTGGGGAGTCGAAATAAAGGTGCGGCCCCCGGCTCTCCCTGCGCATAGCCTGGGCTTTCACAATTGCACTGGCTACAACCCGGGCAGTTCTGGCCTCAATTACTTTGTCCCAGCTGTCTGTGCCGGGAATAATATCTACTTCCCTCAAGGCTCCCAGCTCTTTTTCCGCAGCCTCCAGGCCCTCCTTCCAGCGAATCACTGCAGCATAACGGTCCATGAGGGAGCGGACTCGCTCCAACACTTCCCTGGCAGGGAGGCTACCATTGCCTTCCCTTGGGAAGGAAGGTTCGGGAAGATCCCGCCTGGTGCAGCAGCGCTGCTTGCCGGCAAGCTGAGCTGCATTTTCGCCTGCAATGCGGCCGAAGACCTGGCAGTCTAAAAGGGCATTGCCGCCAGGGCGGTTGGCTCCGTGCTGGCCGCCTGCCACCTCTCCCACTGCAAAAAGGCCTGGGAGCTTCGTTTCAGCTCTGCTGTTAATCCACACTCCCCCTTGGAAGTGCTGAACCACCGGGTGCACCTCGAGCAGATCCCCTGCTTCCAGATCAACCCCCCGCTCTGCCAGCCACTGAATCACCGGCTGATTGATTTCCTTAAGCCTCACGAGAGGGCTTTCTTCCCGCTGTTTGCCCAAGTCCAGGGTCTGCTCTGTTCTGTATAAGGAACGCAAACGCTGGGAGAGCTTTTCCCAGGCAAAGCCCTTGGGGTTTGTGCTGTAGTCCAGATACACTCTGCCGCCTGCCTCAAGCTCCCGAGCTACCAATAGATCTATCTTGTGGGTTGCTTTTTCAAAGGAGATGGGGTAGGTGGCTCCTTTGGCAAAAATCAGTTCAGGCCAGTTCCCGGGCAGGGACAGCTCCTCCCCTTTATCGTTTACAAAGCACGGCATGGCGCGCATGATGCTGCCTGAGCAGGCCAGTTTTGTCTTGGGAGAGACCAGGGTGAACTGCATGAATTCCATGTTCACCAGGCTCGCTCCAGCCTCAACTGCCATGGCATATCCATCTCCCATAGTGCCAGGTGGATAAGCGTTCCTGCCGTAAATTTCCCCTGCCCCTCCTGTTGCCAGGATCACAGCTCCCGCCCTGATTAATAGGAGATGGTCTTTCGGATCTTCGCTGCTGGGCAGCCTCTCTGGCTGGACCCAGGCGCCTGCCACCTTTCCATCTGCCACAGCCAGCTGAAACACATAATGCTCTTCCAAAACCGGCAGCCCCAGCTCCTCAACCTTCCGGCAGAGGGCCTGGGAAATGTGGTTGGCTGTATACGGGCCTGTGTAGCAGGCCCTGGCGTAGTCTGAACCGTCTGTGATAAATTGATCCAGCTTCCCTTCTGCATCCCGCACAAAGGGAACGCCGTATTCCACAAGATCCATTGCAGCTTTCCCGCTGTTTTTCGCCAAAATCTCGGCCAACTCAGGATCGGAAACATAACCGCCTATGCGGTATATGTCATCTGCGTGGTAGCGCCAGTTGTCCTCGCCGCCTGGCTCTGTATAGGGCAGGGTGGCGTGAAAGGCCATTCTGTCGGAGCAAGCAGTGGCTGTCACGCCGCTTTTGCCGAATTTGCCCCTGGTTACGATCTGCACTTTCAGCTCTGGATTTGTTTCGCAGGCAGCGATGGCAGCCCGTAGCGCTCCCCCTCCTGCACCGATTACCAGCACATCACAGCAAATCTCTCTCATTTTCTCTCACCTACATCAACGTAATAGATAGCTTTTGTGGGGCAGACTTCCCTGCACAACCCGCAGCCCTGACAGAGCTCATTGACAACTGCCTTTCCATCTTCCAAGCTGATGGCATTGTAAATGCAGACCCTGACGCAGTTGCCGCAGCCTGTGCACTTCTCCTCCTCTACCTCAGCAACTATCCGCTGGGTTCTGTCCACCTCTTCCATGGTGCGGATTTTGCCTAATTTGCCCCGCAGCTGTCCTAAATCTGAAAAGCCTTTTTGGGCCATGTAGTCTTCCAGCTCTCGAATGATCCTGGAAACTGCGCCGTAGCCTTCGGCCACGATCACAGAGCAGAGCTGAACAGTGGTTGCCCCTGCAAGGAGATATTTGGCTGCATCTTGTCCAGTCCAGACCCCCCCTGAGGCGCTGATGGGAACTTTCACGCAAGGGGCGATCTCGCTGAGCCAGCGCAGATTATAGTACAAAGACCATGGTCCGCCGTGGCCTGCGTAGCCGCCGTGGAGGATGGGCTCTAAAGTTTCCAAATTGATTTCAAGGCCTGTGAAGCGGTTGAAACAGACCATTGCTGAAGCACCTTGCTTCTCCACACCCAAAGCCAGGGCAAGGGGACTGGACATCTGGGGCGTCAGTTTGGGGATGATGGGGATTGACACCAGGCTCCGGACAAAAGCTGTGGTTGCAGCAAGCTCTTTCACAAGGTCCCTGCCTTCCATCAAATGCACGCCGTGGGGGCAGGAAAGGTTCAGCTCTACTGCGTCAGCTCCAGCTTCCTCAACAGCTCTTGCTGCCTGTTGCCAGCCTTCTTCGTTGAAGCAGTTGATGCTGGCAATAATGGGAATAGACAGGCTCTCTTTTGCCTCGCGAATCAGCTGCGCGTAGCCATCCAGATCCCGTTCGCTGGCCTGCTCGTAAGAATAGAGTGTTGTGGCTCGCACCCTACCATGGCCTGACTGCAGAAGGGCAAAGTGGGGTGTAGGGGACCTGCGGCAGACGCTCTTTTGAAAGTAGCTTTTGAGGACCACTGCAGCGATGCCGCTCTCTTCTGCCTTCTTCAGCTGGTGCAGGGAACCTGTTATCCCAGCTGCTGCTGCAATAAAAGGGTTTTTCAGTTTCAGTCCGACGTAATCTGTACGCAAATCTATCATTTATTCTCCTACCTTTCCACTTGATTGTCTGACGATGAGCTCTGTGGGCAGCAGGAGCTGCCTGGCCTCTGGCTCCTCTCCCCTGATAAGCTGAAGCAGCAGCTGACAGGCCAGCTGCCCCATCTGAAAAGCAGGGAGCTTCACTGTTGAAAGGGGCGGATCTGTGTGAGAGGAGCTGTGGATGTTGTCAAAACCGCAGAGGGAGAGATCGTCCGGCACCACAAGGCTCAGGTTTTTTGCTGCCTTCAGTGCGCCGATTGCCATTAAATCATTTGCTGCGAAAATCGCCGTTGGCCTCGGATTTGAGTTTAATATTTTCGTTGCTGCAGCATAACCGCTCTCCTCGTCAAAATTGCCGGCTGCCATATACTCAGGCCGGACTGCAAGGCCAAATTTCCTGTGGGCATCAAGATACCCCGCCTTGCGGAGCTCGCTGATCTCCATTTTCTCAGGCCCGCCGATGAAGCCTATTTGCCTGTGGCCGAGCTCAATCAGGTGAGCCACAGCCTTGCTTACGCCCTCTTTGTTGTCTACAGAAACCCAGGCTGCATCTTTTATTTGCCTGTTCACAAAGACTGTTGTCAGCTCTTCCTTTATGAGCGGTATGGATGCGTCATCTTCCCGCAAACCAACTGCCAGCAGCCCGTCTACTTTCCTTTCCTGCAGCACCCTTGCGCCTTTCTTCTCTCTGCTGCCTGTGTAAACCAGGACGTCGAAATTCTCTTGGGCTGCAGCTTCAGTTGCGCCCATGAGGACGTCGGCAAAGAAGGGGTTTTCGAAAAAAGCAGTCCTCCCCCGAGGCACAAGAATGCCGATGGTCTCGAGGCGTCGTTTGACCAGGCTTCGTGCCACAGAATTAGGACGATAATTGTGTTCTTTAATCAGCTGCCAAATCTTGGCCCGCATCTCGTCCCCTACTCCTGGCCTGCCTGTGACCACCCTTGAAACTGTGGAGGGAGCTACTCCTGCGAGTTTTGCAATATCTTTGATGGTGACGTTCTTGCTCACAGGGTCCACCCCGCACTTTTCGCTGCTGCCACCACTTTTGCAGCCTCTTCAGTAAGTGCCTCCCACCTTTTGCCGCTGATGGCAGCCTTGCTTACCAGTCCACCGCCCAGGCCCACACCTACAGCCCCAGCTCTGATGTATTCTCCAAGGTTGTCTGCGCTTATCCCGCCTGTGGGGATGCAGCGCAGCTCCGGGAAAGGCCCTCTGAGGGCTTTCAGGTGTCCTGGACCACCTGTTGATGCTGGAAACAGCTTTACCACAGTGGCCCCAGCCTGATATGCTGCGGCAAGTTCTGATGGGGTGAAGATGCCTGGAATTACCAGCAGGTCCTGTTCCCTGCCGAAGCGGACGAGCTCTGGAGCAAAATGGGGACAGAAAATAAAGTCTGCGCCGGCTTTCAAGGCAGCTTCTGCATCATCCAGCGTGCGCACTGTGCCTGCACCTGCAAAATACTGCTTCTCTTTGAGGGTTTTCAGGGCTGCGGCAGCGTGTTTCGATTCAAAAGTAATCTCGAAACTGGTAATCCCCCCTTTGGTCAGTGCCTCAGCCACAGCCAAAGCCTCTTTCTGCGCGTCCTCCCGCATGACCACAGTAATCTTTCTTTTCAGAAGCTCTGCTTCTGCCTTTGCCCAACTCATCTTTCCACCTCCTGACTCTCTCCCAAAAACACCGCCAGTTCCTCAGCTGTAGGCAGGCCATCCAGATCTCCCGGACAGGATACCACGTGTGCTGCCACAGCCTGGCCCAGCTCCACTGCTTCGTCTAGGGATTTGTTTTTCAGAAGACCTCCTAAAAACCCTGCAGCAAAGCCATCCCCTGCGCCTACAGTATCAACAGGACGCACTTTAAAAGCAGGCTGAAAGAAGATCCTTTCTTTTTCAACAAGCACTGCGCCTGCTGCCCCAAGCTTCACCACAGCAGTCCCTGCACCTAGTGCGAGCAGATACCTGCCCAAGTGCTCTCCTGCTTCTTGCGGAGACCATTCTTCCCGCCAGCCTATCTCTTCGCCCCACAGGAGCTTGCCTTCGTCAAGGCCAGGCAGCACAATGTCTGCAAGGCCGGCAAGCCTGCTTAAGACCTCTCTGGCCTTAGGCAGATCCCAGAGCTTAAGGCGCAGGTTGGGATCAAAGCTGACAGTTATCCCACGCTCTTTGGCTGCTTCTGCCAAAGCAAGGACAGCCTTCTCGCAGCTTTGGCTTAAAGCCGGGGTGATGCCTGTGAGGTGGAGGTAGTCTATGCCCTCTAAAAGATCGCAGGGCAGCATTTCAGCCTTGAGCTTGCTGGCTGCGGAAAAAGCGCGGTAGTAATAGCCGTAGATTTTATCAGCCTGCAGCCGTTCTTTCACATATAGACCTGTAGGGGCGTCTGGGGCAAACTGCACCTGCCCTACATCAACCCCTTCCCCCCGGAGAAAGCGGTAGATGTATTGGCCGAAGGGGTCCCTTCCCAATCTGCCGAACCAGCGCACCTCGCAGCCCAAGCGGGCTAGACCAACAGCCACATTCACCTCTGCGCCGCCGATCCGGCGCTTGAAGGTGTCAACGGAAGTCAGGGATCCAATCTCTTGGGGATCCAGCACAATCAAGGCTTCACCCATAGTGAGCAGTTTCATGGCTTCCTCCTCTAAAAAGCAAACGTTTGCGCATTTCCTTAAAGTTACTATTCGCCCTCTGCGAGTTTTTTCCTGCTTTAAATTTAAGAAAAGCCTATTCTTTTAATAAATTTGCGCAGCTGAAGATTACCTGCAGAGGAAAAAAGCAAGCCTTCATCCTCCCTATGCAGCCCTGTACTGCTGTGAAAAAGCGGATTAAGCTTTAGAGTTCACGAAAAGCAGCTGAAAACGAGATTTTCCCTTCTTAAGAGTGCAGCTAGACTGTTGACTAGTGCCTTCATCTTTTGTATGTATAAAATAGAGATGAAAGCCCAGGAGGTACTGGTAATGCTGGTTAAGATTCAGAACTTGGGCAGGTGCCTTGCCCTGCGAATTCCAATACCTTTTGCAGAAGAGCTTTCTCTGAAAGAAGGCTCTCTAGTGGAGCTTTTTATTGAAGAAGGCAGGCTCGTCGTTGAACCTGCCGCTGTCGAGAAATATCAGCTCCACAAGCTCCTCTCCGAGGTTATTGATGCAAATATCCACGGTGAAGTTTCATTGGGCAAACCGGCAGGTAAAGAAGTTTGGTAGTGAATCAAAATTCCGTGCCTCAATGGGAATTTCCTGCTGTGAGTTCAGCGGGGAGCTTCCGACTATTTTCCTTTGTTTATTTTTGAGCAGTCAATCCCTCTTCAATTATCCTCGGCTTGGGAAGAACTCGTACCCCCGCAGATCGATCTCCCTGCCCCCCACAGCCCAGGGAATCCCCCCCTCACTCGGCAGCTGCCAATTGTCGTAGCAGGAGCTGAATCCTTCAGCCAAGCTCTGGACCCAGGTCTGCTTCGGCTGGCCTGTCTGCCTGAGAAGCTCTTTCGGGAACTTAGAGATCTCTGGCACCGATTCCTGCATGCCGTTTATGCAGATGGTGTGGGAGCTTGCTGCCTTCAGGCCGCAGGGTATTTCCCTGCCGTCTCGTACAGCGTCCACAGCCAGCCAAAGTTTATTGCACAGGCCCTTAAAGGGATCTCCATAAACTTTCCGTCGGCCATCGTCGAAGACAGCGGTTATTTCTCCTGACTCCTGCTGGTAGGTAACTGTGGCTTTTTCAAATTCATATGTAAAGATGGGATTTTGGCGCTGTTCTGTGGCATGGCTTGCAAAATACAAAAGCTCCACCCCTTCAGTGGTATAAACCCGCGCTGCAGCAGTATCGTAATTTTCGATTTCGTTTGCACGATAGAGCTCTGCTGTAACTTGAGCTGGTTCTGCGCTCAATAGGCCTTTTCCTAGGATAAAGAACATGTTGTGGAGATAATGGGCAGTAGCATTGTTGGCCACACTATCTAAAATCCAGTTGCCCTGGCTGTCTTTTTGCTTGCCAGCCCAAGAGCGCTTATAGTACTCCTCGTTCCGGGGCCAAAAGATCAATGTTTTCAGCCTCTTGGGCCTGCCCAAAACTCCTGCCTGCACATCAGCTTTCAAGCTTAAAATGGCATCGCTGAAAGACCACTGGTAGCCAACAGCCACAAACCTGCCGGTTTCTGCTTCCTTTGCCATCATTGCCCTTGCTTCCTGGATGGTGGCGCTGATGGGTTTTTCGCAGAGCACGTTGCTGCCTTTTTCTAAAGCAAGGCAGGTTTGCTGGCAGTGAAATTGAATTGGCGTAGAAATCACCGCAAGGTCTGCGCTGTGTTTTTCATAGAAATCTTCCATTGTTTCAAAAAAGGGAATCTGCAATTGCTCAAGCTCAGCCAGCCGCCTGCAGCCCTCAGGATGGGGATCCACAGCCCCCACAATTTTAACTCCCTTTTTCTCGTGCTCATCAAGCAAATTGTCCACGTAAATGTTGCCGTAGCCTCCAATTCCAACTAAAAGGACTGTTACCTCCATCCTCAACCGCTCCTCTGCATTAATTTAGCCTGCTATCTCAACTTTAGCGCCAGCCGCTCAACTGACGAAAGACAGGCCAGGCCTCTTGAGGATAAAATCTATGGCCTCCTGAACCGATCACAAGCTTAATCTTATCTTCAGCCCCTGCAGCTTTATACAGAGCCTCTGCTGCGGCAAAAGCTTCCCTCACCCCTGCTATAGGAGAGAGGTGGTCCTTTTCTCCCGCCACAACAATAAATGCTCTCGGCGCGATGAGCCCCGCCAAATCACCCATCTCGAAATATTTCAAAACCCCGGGCAAGTAGCCGCATATGCAGTGGTCTACAGCGCACCTTCCATGCCTGTATGTACAAAAAGAGCAGGATGACATGGCTATTTTAATCCTTTCATCTACACAAGCAGCATAAAGGTGATGGTGCCGCCGCCTGAGTTGCCCATGCAGCCAATTCGTTCTCTGTCCACTTGAGGAAATTCAGCCAGAGCATCAATAGCCCTAGAAACATCCCAGACCCGCTCGCCAACCATAGTGCGGCCGAGTAGAAGGGCAGTCAGACTTCCATGATGGCAGCTGAACTGTTTAGTCGCTCCTTTCCTTTGGTCTCTCCTCTCTCCAAAGCAGCGTTGTTCCAAAGCTAATGCAGCGTAGCCCTGCTTCACAGCCTGCAGGGCGAAATCCCGCCCGCCTGCGATACTATCCTCATCTCCCGGGTATTTGGGACTGCCAAAGGAAATGTGCATTCCAGAAGTATGGCCCTGCAGGCAAATCACCACAGGATGAGGACCTTCTCCCCTTTGGGGAATGAGCAGATGACAAGGCACATCAGCTCCTTCCTCTGCTGCGAACAGAAAGCGAATTTCCCGGTAAAAGTCCCGATCCTCTTCCCAGTCTACCTGCACAGTGAACCTCACCACCCAAACTGTCGTTATGGGTGGAGCATCCATTGGCTTACATACGGTTTCCCCAAGCATTATGCACCCAACCGGCGCATGGCCTGGTAGAAACTAATCAGTGAAGCCAATGTCTG
>Ga0209537_1000465_pt1 | contig 49314 bp, 44 predicted proteins | sample BioPla4DNA1_FD_187698 | JGI IMG/M metagenome (GOLD analysis project Ga0209537, IMG submission 187698) | Biogas fermentation microbial communities from Germany - Plant 4 DNA1 (SPAdes) (version 2) | ecosystem: Engineered > Bioreactor > Anaerobic > Digestate | place: Bielefeld, North... | reverse complement strand
GCTCGAACATAATTCAGGAGAGGACGATGATGGCCGACATCAACGCAATTATGATCGTTCTGCTCTCAGTGATCATCATCTGCCTGCTGTTCATTATGTATGTGATGTACGTGCGCATCCAGCAGCTCTTAAACGAGGTCAGTGAACTGAGAGGCAGGATGGAGATCACCGGCAGCGAACTGGAACAACTGACACGGAGTGTTGAACAGTACAAGAGAATACGTGGATGAAGCCCTCCGTCCCCTATCCCAAAGCGAAGATATATGTGTGATTCGTGCACATAGTATAAGGGAGGGGCCATAGGGTAGCCTGGCCATCCTAGGAGACTGGGGGTCTTCTGACCTGCGTTCAAATCGCAGTGGCCCCATTACACCATTTTTTCGATCAACAGATCAAACCATTCTGCAACATGAGGTTTCATTCGGATTGCATAGGGTGTCTGCTCTCCCGTGTCGAGTATGAGAGCAGGCTCTGCACCGACAATCCAGAGCGCATCCAGAAGATCGTCCGAGCATGCCGGGACCTACTCCAGCGCATCGCTGCCGACCCGGTGCCCGCGCCCGTCATCGCGAGCCGGGTGCACCGCCTTGCCTATCAGATGCTTGGCGACGCTGATCCCTACCGAGCCCTGAAAAGAGCCAACAATGAGGACGCACAGGCAGTCTCCCGGGCGGTGCGCGACGATCTTACGACATTTCATGATCTTGTGCTCGCATCGGTCATCGGGAACACGCTGGACTATGGTTCACAGGCTCACACCGTCACTGATAACTTTGTTGAGTTCTTCCGTCGGGAGTTTGCGGCCGGGCTGACCGTTGATGATACCGATGCAATAGAACCCCTCACCTCCCGCGTAGTCTACCTGGCCGACAACTGCGGGGAGATCGCCTTTGACGCGCTCCTTGCAGACTATCTCAAGAGGAGGGGATCGCACGTCACATTTGCTGTCCGGGGCGCGCCGATCTTGAATGATGCAACGATTGAGGATGCAATGACCTTCGGGATCGACCGCTGCGTGGACCTGCTCACCCCCACCACCGACGGCATCGCCGAGCTGGGCCTCAACCGGGACCTCGCGCCGCCGGACCTCCTCGATGCTCTGGATCGCGCGACGCTCATCATAGCGAAGGGGATGGCAAACTACGAGTCGCTCTCTCTCGAGCGCGATCTCCCGCCCGTGGCCTACCTGATGTCGGTCAAGTGCGATGTGATCGCGACGGATATCGGCATTCCGGTTGGCTCGCGGGTAGCCCTCCTCCGCGAATGATCCGCAATGGATGCAATTGGGCTTAAGAGGATACTGCCCAGATTATCCCCGGAATGCACAGTCTATTGGCCCTAAAGAGGTTTATCCAGACGCCATCTAGCATATAATTAGATATATATGCAGATATATTTAGTGAAAATAAATATATAATAGGCATTATAGATACTGAATCGGGGTAAGACCACACCCAGCGATCATCAGTCAAGCACTCACAATCAGCAATCACCACATCTACCACAACCCACCACCAGTACACCGGTCCGGGGAAAGCCGGATTGACGGCCCCCTTCACCAGTATTCAGCGACCACAAGAGAGATTACCCAGACCATGCACCCGGGGTGTGGCTCCCCACCTCATATCATGAGGCTTGACCCCACCTCACTTTTTTAAAATCGCCAGGTCCCGTGATTGCCAAGCAGTTATAGCGGCCTTGCGGAGAGGAACGTAGAGAGTCAAGAAGAGGCGATGCGCAAAAACGTGAAAACTACACGCTGCCGACCATATGGTATTTTCGGAAAAACGGGGAGAGGCGCGGCGAGGGTGCCGCATCCATCATCCGAAGATCTTTTTCGACATCTCCAGCGCCTCAATCGCAGGCATCTTCTTCCCGGTCAGGAACTCAATTGCTGCGCCTCCACCGGTGGAGATGTGGGTGAACTGATCCTCGATACCGAGCCGTTCGATGGCCACACCGGAGTGCCCGCCGCCGGCTACCGAAAACTCAACAGTGGAAGCGGCCTTCAAGAGTTCGAAGGTGCCGATGGCAAACTGCTCCTCCTCAAAGAGACCGGCCGGGCCGTTGACAACGACCGTTCCGGAACTGGTGATCTCCTGCGAGAGGAGGGCGATCGATTCAGTGCCGATATCGAGAACCTGAGCATCCCTGGGAATCCCATCCACCGGATATTCCACCCGCTCACCATCCTTTCGGACGGCGACCGAGTGCGGCAAAGAGAATCGATCCCGGTAGGAGTCAAGCAGGGCTTTTGCCTTATCAACTTCGCCCCGGTAGCCGAGTTGATCGATCAGCTGGGCCGACGGCTGTCCGATGTCATAACCCGCCGCAAGCAGGAAGACATTTGCGACTACGCCGACCACGATCACCTTATCGGCCGTCCCCCTCTCGAGGACATTCTTTGCGACCGCGATCGAGTCATCCACCTTGGTTCCACCGAGGACGAAGGTGATTGGACGCGGGGCATCGGTAAAGACCCGAGAGAGGTTTGTGACCTCCTTCTCCATCAGGAGACCGGCCACCGATGGGAGCGCAAGAGGGAGCCCCACAATCGAAGGTTGAGACCGGTGCGCCGTGCCGAAGGCATCGTTGACGTACATATCCGCCATCGACGCCAGCCTCCGGACGAGGAGGGTCTTCTTCGCCTCTTCAGGTTTTAACGTCAGGTTCTCCTCGGCAGCAAACCGGAGGTTCTCGAGCATCAGGACGTCCCCGCGCTTTGCGTCCCTGATGGCCTCCCGAGCACAACGCCCGAAGATATCCTCGACGTACGTCACCGGGCGGCCGAGCAGCCGCTCCAGTCTCGCCGCATGCGCCTCGAGCGTCGTGTAGTCCTTCTTGCCGGGCCTGCTCTGGTGGGTGAGGATGACAAGCCGCGCATCCTCAAGTGCCCGCACCGTCGGCAGGTGCTCCCGGAACCGCTTATCGTCCAGGATCTGGTTTGACGAGGGATCGATGGGCGAGTTGAAGTCAACCCGCAACATCACCGTCCCCGTCAGATTCCCAGCGTCTTCAAGCGTACCGATCTCCACCGGGTATCACCCCTACCCTGATCAGGCACTCCGTGCCTTAATCTTTTTCAGGCGGAAGAGCTCCTCACGTTCCATCTCATCAAGTCGCATCTTGATGAAGTTCTTGGCCTCGTTGAGCTCGGGGATCACCTTAAACTCGAGCGCATTCACGCGCCGCTTGGTGCTCTCGATCTCGTCGAGGAGCCGCTTCATGGTCGTCTCGATCTCAGCAGCCTCGATGATGGCCTCGAGCAGGTCCTCAAACGCCTCTGCGGTCTCGTCAATGACGGAAGAGGTGCCGAGCATTCCGTAGCCGCGATCGAGCACGCTCTTTCGCACCGATGACGCCTGGATCTCAGGGACGACGACGCCCATGATGTTCTTGCTCTTTAAAGAGATGGCGGGGACATCGGCCGTCGAAAAGGCGGCGGCCTTGACCCCGATAGCGCCCTCGACCGTCTCGGCGAGGGCAATCATCTCCATTGCACGCTCATAGCGTTTCATCAGTGTGCCGCGGCTGTCTTTCGCCTGCTGCAGCACCTTGAAGAACTCCAGGATCAGCCCATCGCGCTTCATCTTTAAGATGTTATAGCCGCGCTCCGAGAGCTTGATCCGCCGCTTGACGTTGATCAGCTCAGACCGGGTCGGCTTGATATCTCGCAGCGCCATGGAACCTTACCCCTGTGCCTTCTTCCGGTACTTCGGGTGATACTTCTGGATCAACTCGCGGTCGATACGCACGAGCTGTTCTTCGGGCAGCGTCGCAAGGAGTTCCCAGCCGAGGTCGAGCGTCTCCTCGATCGACCGGTCTTCGTAGAGGCCCTGCCTGACGAACCGGTCCTCAAAGAGGTCCGCGAACTCAAGGAACATCCGGTCGCGCTCCGAGAGCGCGTCTTTCCCGACGATGGCGACAAGGCCCCGGAGATCGTTACCCTCTGCATACGCCGCGTAGAGCTGGTCGGAGACCTTCTTGTGGTCCTCGCGGGTGTGCCCCTTCCCGATACCGAGGTTCATCAGACGGGAGAGAGACGGCAGCACGTTGATCGGCGGGTAGATACCCTTCCGGTGCAGCTCACGGTTGACCACGATCTGGCCTTCGGTGATGTAACCGGTGAGATCCGGGATCGGGTGGGTGATATCGTCACCGGGCATCGTCAGGATCGGGATCTGCGTCACCGAGCCCTTGAGACCCTTGATGATACCAGCACGCTCGTAGATGCTTGCAAGGTCCGTGTACATGTATCCCGGGTAGCCACGCCGACCGGGCACTTCTTCACGGGCCGCGCCGATCTGACGGAGCGCCTCGCAGTAGTTGGTCATATCCGTCAGGATGACGAGCACGTGGTAGCCGAGGTCGAACGCCAGGTACTCAGCGGTCGTGAGTGCGAGACGCGGCGTGATCGTCCGCTCGACGGCCGGGTCGTCGGCGAGGTTTAAGAAGACGACCGAACGCTCGAGAGCGCCGGTCTTCTCGAAGTCGGCCATGAAGTAGTTGGCCTCTTCCCGGGTGATACCCATGGCCGCAAAGACCACGGCGAACTCTTCCGTCGAGCCGGGCACCTTCGCCTGCCGTGCGATCTGGAGTGCCACATCGTTGTGGGGCAGACCAGATGCCGAGAAGATCGGGAGTTTCTGACCACGGACGAGAGTGTTCGTCCCGTCGATCGTCGAGATACCTGTCTGGATGAAATCCGCAGGCGAGGCCCGAGCGTAGGGGTTGATGGCCGCACCGGTGATATCGAGCCGCTTTTCAGGCACGATCTCCGGGCCGCCGTCGATCGGCTTGCCGCCGCCGGAGAGGATACGCCCGAGCATGTCTCTGCCCACCGGCATCTTGATCGTCTCGCCAAGGAAGCGAATTCCAGAGTCTCTACCGATACCTGCTGTGCTCTCGAAGACCTGGACAACCACGATCTCGTCGCTCGTGTCCAGCACCTGGCCGCGCTTGATTGTGCCGTCCGCGGTCACGATGTTGACGAGTTCGTTGTAACCCACCGGCTCGGTCTTCTCAACGAAGACCAGGGGGCCGGCAATCTGTGCAACCGTTCTGTATTCCTTCATGGTCACGCCGCCCTCATCGCTTCGAATTCAGCATCCATGTCTTTCAAGATCTTCTCGAGCACCGGCTCATAGTCCTTGATGAACTTGATCTGCGGAAGCTCGTTCTTGCTTCTTGCGCCGACGATCTGCTGCGGAGTCGCTCCGCCTGCCTGGGCAGTCCGCGCGAGGTCGGCGTAGTGCTTGATCGCCTTCATCATGTCGTACTGCTTGGACATCGGGCAGAACGTGTCCACCGCGTCGTAAGCGTTCTGCTGCAGGAAGATCTCACGGATCATCCTCGCCACCTCGATGGTGATCTGCTCCTCGTCAGGGAGAGCGTCGGAACCGACCAGCTGGACAATCTCCTGGAGTTCAGCCTCCTTCTGGAGGACACCCATCGCCCACGACCGGAGCGTGTTCCACTCGGGCGAGACCTCTTTGTCGTACCACTCGCCAAGCGAGTCGAGGTAGAGCGAGTAGGAGTTCAGCCAGTTGATGGCGGGGAAGTGCCGGCGCTGGGAGAGCTTCGCATCCAGTGCCCAGAAGACCTTGACGATACGCAGGGTGTTCTGGGTGACCGGCTCGGAGAAGTCACCACCGGGCGGCGATACCGCACCAATGACCGATACGGAACCGGATGCTCCGTTCAAGGAGATGGCGCGACCCGCACGCTCATAGAACTCCGAGAGGCGTGCCGAGAGGTATGCAGGATACCCTTCCTCACCGGGCATCTCCTCAAGACGGCTCGAGATCTCACGCATCGCCTCAGCCCACCGCGAGGTGGAGTCGGCCATCAGCGAGACGTCGTAGCCCATGTCACGGAAGTACTCGGCAATCGTGATACCGGTGTATACGGACGCTTCACGGGCCGCGACCGGCATGTTCGAGGTGTTTGCGATCAGCACCGTCCGCTCCATCAGCGGCCTGCCGGTCTTCGGGTCCTCGAGCTCCGGGAACTCCGTCAGAACCTCGGTCATCTCGTTGCCGCGCTCGCCGCAACCGATATAAACGACGATCTCTGCATCGGACCACTTTGCGAGCTGCTGCTGGGTGACCGTCTTACCGCTCCCGAATGGTCCGGGGATGGCCGCCGTTCCGCCCTTCGCGATGGGGAAGAGACCATCCAGGATCCGCTGACCGGTGATCAGCGGGACATCCGGGTTCAACTTCTCCTTCACCGGACGAGGCACACGAACCGGCCAGCGCTGGAGCATCGTGATCTCGGTGCCGTCTTCAAGGACGCAGATGGTCTCGTCGATCGTGAAACTGCCACCCGAGATCTTCTTGATCTTGCCGCCCTTCAGGTTTGGGGGGACCATGATCTTATGAACGATGTTCGTCTCCTGGACCGTGCCGAGGATATCTCCGGGGCCGACGACGTCGCCCGCTTTCACCGTGGGTACAAACTCCCACTTCTTCTCGTGGGAGAGGCCGGGAGCCGATACGCCGCGCTTGATGAAACTGCCCATCTTGTCCATGAGCACCTCGAGCGGCCGCTGGATCCCGTCGTAGATACTGGTCAACAGACCGGGCCCGAGCTCCACTGCAAGTGGGAGACCGGTATTTACCACCGGCTCACCGGGCCTAATGCCGTCGGTATCTTCGTAGACCTGGATGATGACGTTCTCACCCTGGATCTTGATGACCTCCCCCATCAGCTCTTCATTGCCGACCTTCACCACGTCGTACATGTGTGCGTCGAGACCGACAGCAGTGACGACCGGCCCTGAAATCCGTTTTAGGACTCCTTGAGTCCTCTTCTCAGTATTCTTCTTCATTACTTCCACAGATCAACACCCACCGATCTCTTGATTCTCTCTCTCATCGACAGGCCGCCCTCTTCTCCACCGATGGCAATCACCGTCGGCTTAACGGAGTTCTCGAGAGTGGTGCGAAGTCGCAGGGGGATCCGCTCCATGTCACTGCCCTTCAGCACGAGAATGCCGACGTCCTTGTCCTCTAAAACCCGGTTGATGTGTTCGATCAGCCGTTCGTCGGTCTCAGCCACATAGGTCTTTCTGACACCCGCGAGCCTGAAACCGAGGATAAATTCGTCGGTACCGACAACTGCGATCTCCATTCTACATCACCAGGTATCCCTGCAATCGTTCACCGGGGAGGCCAGCCTCCTTGCCCCGGGCAAGGGCACGAAGGTTCGCGACTTCATGCTTCTTCTCCTCAAGGTAGACCAGGATCGGAAGAATCGAGAACGGATAGCGCTTCGACATCCGCTCCATCTGCTCGAGCTGGACCCGGGTCAGTGCAACCTCAATCTCGTGGATGGCATCCTTGCCCCGGATTGCTTCGAGCGTGTTTAAGAGCGGGACCGACCTCACACGTTTCTTTAAGCCGTCGATGAACTCATCGCGGTCCTCAAGTGCTGAGAGTCGCTGCAGTTCCTCCACCGAGAACGAGCCGCCGGGGATCATCAGTTCCCGCACATCCTCAAGGACATGCCCGGCCCGGAGGCGGAAGAGGTTCTGGATGTTCCGGGTGTCAATCTCGAGCTCGATATACTTCAGGAATATATTCCCGCCCTTGACGCCCTCCTTCGCGTCGGCGATGAGCCGTGCGTAGTAGCCCTTGTAGAGCTCGTTCTCCAGGTGGGCGAACGATCCGGTCTCCATCGCGCGGGGAAGCTCCTTCTCAAGAACCGGGTAGAACCGCTCGCCCCTGAGCGCCTCGACAACCCGTTCCGGTGAATCCTCAGCGAGAAGGCGGTCGAGAGCGACTTTGTCCAGCCTGCCGGCCGGGACCAGAACCTCCTTGATCTTGCCCGGCGCCACCCCCTGCATCTTACCACGCAGGATAGTGACGACGTTCTGAATATCCCATCGGCGCAGGTAGCTGGCAGTGAAATGCTTCAGGTCCCCCGGCACGAGCTCCAGGATGCTCTGATACTCCTTGGCGAGGTTCCAGCTGAGCGCCACCTCGACGAGGTTGATACCGGAGAAGGAGGTGCCGAGTTCATCGATCTCGGACCGGTAACTGGTCTCGCCGACGAACCGGGTGATCTCAGGCAGGCTCATATTCAGCATCCGGAGATAATCTTCGCGCGGTATCAGCAGTGATCTACGCACCCGCATGCGGGTGCAGGCGTAGATGTAGTTGGTCGCCAATCCGCTACTTACCCCTGCCATGTATGAACCTCCTCATGCAAACAGGATATCTGACGCATCCTTCAGACTGGATTCCCAGACTTCATCCAGGAACGTGCCGTAACTGTAGTCGATCTGCAGCTCGCCATCGTCGCTCTCGATGATGACACCGCCGGGGATCTCGACCGGATCACCGACCGTATAACCGGAGAGCGATTTCGTCTCACCGAGGATCCTCTCGACCACCGGGACATCCCGCTCGTTTGCATGCACGACACCCTTCTTGATCACCTTTGCCGCTCTCTTCAACAGGTCTGTGAGCGCCTTCTCTTGGAACTCAGCAGGCAGGTCACCGATAGCAGCGAGTGAGGCCGAATAGACCTGATCCAGGAGCGTCTTCTGGGCGTTCAGGACCTGCCGTTTGACGACAAGGTTCGCTGCGGAGACTTCCTGGTTGATGATGTGAGTGGCTGCCCGGTCCGCCTCCTCTTTGGCCGAGAGTTTAATCTCGGCGGCCCGAGCCTGTGCCTCCTTCAGGATCTCCTCGACTTCAGCGCGGGTCTCTGCCCGAATCGCCTCGACCTCCTTTCGCCCTTTCTCCCGGATCTCGTTGACAACTGCTTCGAGTCCCATGGTTCACTCCATTAGAACAGAAGCAGCAGTGCAACCACAAGACCGAAGATGACGATGGTTTCAGGGATAACAGTCAGGAGCAGCGCCAGACCAAATACATCACGGTTTTCTGCCGTCGCCCCGACCGCAGCGGCACCGATGCCCATTTCAGCGACACCGGAGCCGATACCGGTGAGACCGACCGCGAGGCCTGCGCCGAGCGCTTTCATTCCCATCTGCGATGCCTGTACCATTTCAAGAGTCATACCAACATCTACCATTTCTTTATTCCTCCGTAAACTTAGGTTTCATTCCAAACGGGTTGTACTTCTTGCCTCCACCTTTGTAGAACTTGGTGAAGAACTCAACATAGTGAAGACGAATCGAGTGCAGACCGCCTCCTAGGAGACCAAGTGCCGTGTTCAGCGCGTGTCCCATAAGGAGGACAAGAATGCCCACAATGATGATGATCACGCCGACCGGTGTGATCGCTTCAAGCTGGGGCTCTATGATCATGCCGATCGCGATGTAGTTGACCACCATCGCGATAGCGACCGAAGATAGGCCCACCGCCACAAGACGGGCGTACGATAATACGTGACTGATAATCGTCGGAAGTTCGACTAACTCAAGCGGGTTCTCCTGAGCGATACCCAGGATACCTGCCACCAGAAGGACGACTCCCACAACGGCGGCAACATTTAACCCCATAGCGACAACGGGAAGACCCGTCAGGTCGGGCATCAGCGGGATGGCGTAGAATGCCCAGATCATGAGCATGATCCCCCACATCGTCCCAAGCCACCCGGCATGCGAGAGAACTGCCTGTGTGGCGTGCTTTCCGGAGTAGATCTTCCGTGCGTTGACGATACCGAGTATGCGTCCGAGCGTAATGTGCAGGAGGCCGATCCAGATAGCAATGATCATGAGTTCGACGACCTGTGGGCCGTGGCCTCCGGCGGCTCCTCCGATGTTGAGGTGCCGGGAGAAGATCAGCGCCGGCCATGGGAGTGCGGAACCGAAGATCTCGCTGTAGAGGATCCCGAATATGATGCTTGATACGCTTGCGTAACTGAGCACCTTAAGAAGCATCCGTCCTCCCTCGCCTTTCACGATCTTTCGCAGGCCCAAGCTCATGGCAAGCAGGATTGCTCCGTAACCCACGTCACCGAGGATCATACCGAAGAAGATGGGGAACACGATGGCTACCATCAGCGTCGGGTCGATCTCGGAGTACCGGGGCCGTGCGTAGATATCTATGAGCATCTGCGTTGGCGAGGCAAACGTTGGGTTCTCGTACTCCACCGGGACCCTGGCATCGTCTTCGATCTCCAGTTCCTGGATGTAGATCCGATCACCGGTCGCCCGGACCAGGGCTTCCTTGACCTTTTCGAAGTTACGCTCAGGGATCCATCCTTCGGTGAGGAACGTCTCTTCCGTGGTAGCAAATCGCAACGGGGCCTCCGCCCGCTCTACGTCAGCCGTGAGTAGTTCATCGCATGCTACCAGAAAGTCGGCGTGCCTCTCCCGGATCCCTGCAATCTTTCCGTTGATCGCAGCAATCTCACCCTCGATCCGCCGGGCCTCTTCCTGGTGGGCCTTCAAGCGGTCGGCCGGCGCCCCGGTCTCATCCGGAACGGGAATTGCCTGGAACCCGGCATCGAGAAGCGTCCGTTCGACCTCTTCGCGGTGCTCGTTAGGCACCACGACGACGATCATGTTGCCGTCAACTTTGTCGGAAAAGTATTTCTCGTGAGGGGCGTCGATGGTTACGTCATGAGCGATATGCCCGGTGAATACGCTAAATCGCGTATAACCACGGTAAAGATCCAGATCCATGGGAACGGCAACGAACGGCTCAAGCTCCTTCGCACGTTGCTCGTGCTCCTTTTGTTGCGCCTCCAGTCTGGAACGCGAGGCGACAAGACCTTCTACCTCCTCTATGATAGCAGGCAGATCGGTCTGGATCATCGCCCGGACTTTCGATGCGGGGATTCGCGTTCTGACTTCTACGTTCTCCGGGTCTATCCCGCACGCGCTCTCAATGGCCCTGATCTTGATGAGCGCCGAGGCTGCATCGCTCGCCCCGGAAAGCGGGTGGCCGATCGATAGTCCGTCGCTAGAACCACTCTCCGGCACAAAGTCCTCGATATGATAGACATTGTGACGGTAGAGTTCCCTGACGATCGTATCGGTCTCACTCTTCGGGGCCACGATAAGCAGCCGGCGCATCCGTTCAGGCCTTAACATGCAGCTGCTCCTTGAATCGCGTAACAATGAAGTCTACAGCTTTTGCAAGGTTCTGGTTTCCCTGTGCTTTCAGCGCCTCTGCGCGCACTTTACCCTCATTGACGATCTCTTTGTATCTGTTCTGCGCCTGGGCCCGTGCCTCTGCAAGACGCTGATTCCTGTAGTCCGTGGCATCTTTTTGTGCCTTCTGGACCAGGTTGTCAGCTTCCAGCTCGGCGTCTGAGAGGCTTTTCTTCCTCTCGGCCTGCGCATCACGGATCATTGCCTGGTACTCTTCTTCAGTTTCCCTGATGCTCTTCAGGACGTCGGTCTTCATCAAACCCTCCTTCTCACGGCTCATGAATATTTGATGAAAATAAGCATATATTTATTGTTGTTTGTCCGCTGAGTAGTTCTACTCATTCAGATGCTTTACTATCGTCCTGGGTGGCAGGTTCTGTATTGCAACGCCCCCAGGAACGCCGCCAAGCGAAACCCCGGAGAACTCTCCCGATGAGCAGAGGAGGTGCTGCTCAGGATGGGTTCCCCGCTGGATACCGCAGGCCAAAAGGATCTCCGGGGCGACCGAGACGACCATCGATAGCCTTTTTGAGCCGGGATGATCCTTCGGGAGAACGACAAGAGGGATATGGTATCGCCGGACCAGTTCGAGCATCATGCGTGCCTGCTCAACCGGCCCACCCTCCGGCATGGAGACGACGATGAGGTCGTCAGGGTCGACGGTCTGGCAGTACTCGTCGTCCGGAGTCTCGATCCAGAGCGTAAACCGTGAGGAAGCTTTCGCAACAAGCAGAAAAGAGTGTTCTCCCTGGATGAGAAGGAGTTCTCTGCCGAGAGGGACGATTCTTCCATCCTGCCCGGCAGATGGCTCTCCGGAAGTGCCACGCTCAGACTTCTTCGACATCTTCCGACTGGCAGCTCGGGCACATGGGCCGCTTTCCGATACCCTTGAATCGCTCGCCACACTCTTTGCAACGGTAACTCTTGCCCTTCACCCGCTCATCTAACTCGATATCGACTGGTCCACCGACTGTACACATATGGCATCACGAAGAAGAGATGGGAGGCAGAGGATAAAACCCTATCGTGATACCCCCGGGAAAACTGGTTCTCCTGCCCGTGCTTCGGGAATCACGACTACGCCGCAGAGAGAGGTGCCTGTGGAAAAAATGGTGATGATGAGAGTGATGAAGTGAATGACGACAAGCCCTTGGCATCATCCTCATGCACCGGCGCGTCGGGCGGATGCTCTCTTCTTCTGCACCTTCTGCCACTGCTTGAGAATGAACGCTGCAACGACGAGGATAAAGAGGGCATTGAAGATCGTCCATATGACCGGGTTCTCGAAATCCGTCCCGATCAGGTTCCCGTGCACGACGGCGAAGAGGAGCACGACATACATCAGGCCGTGCACCCATCGCCAGTATTTCGGGATATACTTTCGGAGTATTACGGCGGCGAACGCGATATACAGGAGGTAGAGTGCCGGCCGGCCTGCGAGTGCCCAGAACCTCTCCCAGGGCGAAAAGACCGGGATGAATACGGCGGGGTTCAATGACCCGATAGCAAGAGTCACAGGATGGAGCGTGGGAAGGAGAAGGCCGACGGCGGCGAAGGTATGGTGCACGGAAAGAAACGGTCTCCCAAAGACCTCCGTGATCTGTCGGAGGAACGGGGTTAGAAGGGTTGCAATGCTAAGAGCCAGGAACCCCCAGAGAGCGAGGAGACGGGCTATGACGTTGTACGGGCTCTCGTAGGGCGCAGTCAGCACCACAGCGCCGGTGAACGCATACAGGGCCAGGATGACGGCGGAAGCGAGCACGCCCGTCCGGGAGAGGGGCATGATTTCATGAAGAGGGGGAAGAAGGGATAAGGGTTTCGGGCCTGGTGTTTCAAGAGTGAGGAGAGCCAAGTCCCGGTGAGAACATTGGGAACTTAAGGGGCGCAACGTATGGGCGTAGATGTTAGGAGGCCCAGACGATAGGGATGTTAAAATAACTACGAGGGCATAGGGGCGTTGCTCATTTGCGGATTATAACTGTAGGTGAACTGAGCACCCAAGGGGGTTGCACCCCGGGCACGGATTTGAGGGGGACATCGCCATGACTGCCCCCGCCCCAGCGGGGCGGGGGAGGAGGCCGAAGGCCGGGAGGGGTGGGGGGAAAGACCTCCGCATTATTGTGGAGACAGGGGAGGGGGGCACGCCCCCCTCCCCGTCAGCCCCACCCCCAATTGCGATACCCACCACGGTCCACTGTACGAGATTTTCCAAGACGTCGGTTTCACTTTAACTGCTATGGACGCCCAAAAACGTTCCAACCGCTGAGGGACTGATCAAAAAAAATAAAATCCCGGCCATCTCATCGACCGGAAAAATCCTATCCGCCCTCCCTATATCGAGATCCCCACCAGATGCAGCAGCACCAGGATCAGGGCGCCGGGGAGCCCACCAAGGGCGCAGATAAGAATGGATACGAGGTTGATCTGGATATCCGGAGCGCCGAAGAGGGCGAGGATATTGAAGTAATTCAGGAGCCAGAGGGTGATGAGCCCGGCTATGGCGTTGATAAGGAGTGTTAAGGCCTTCTTCATGAGATAGTAGAGCGCCGCGGCTATCGCCACGGCAAGAAGGATGGCGAGGATCTCTTCCATCATCGATTATCTATTTACCAATGATCTGCTGGTTATTTAACCGTATTGATGGAATTGTCAGCCGTCCGACGCGTCTTGTATCTTTTCCGAGCCCACCGATCTCCCGAAGCATCTCAAAGACGTTCCCGGCAAACATTGCCGTCCGGATGGGTTCGACGAGGTCTCCTCCCTCGATCCAGAAGGGGTTCGAGATCTCCACCGAGAAGTCGCCGGAGAATGGGTTTGCGGTATGGGCGCCCACGACGTCGTGGATCCAGACCGCTCGCTCGTCACCGGGCTCTTTTGTCCGCGGGCCGTCGACAAAGAGGTTGTGGAATCCGATCCCGGGCAGATCGCCCTCGGATCGAACGGCGCTCCCCGTACTCTTCTCACCGTAGCGGTAACCGGTCTTGAGGTCGTAGGCGAACTGCTGGAGGACACCCTGATCCACGAAGACCAGGCGGCGGGTCGGAGTCCCTTCGGCATCCCAAGCGGTGCTCGATAGACCCGGGGCGAACGGGTCATCGTAGACGGAGAGGTGCTCGTCAAAGACCGGCTCCCCGATCTTATCCGCAAGGAACGACCGGCCGGCCTTCACGTTCCGTCCTGAGAGGGCCGGGAGGAGGACCTGGCCGATGAGGCTTGCCGCCGCAACCGGGGAGAGAACGACGTCGTAGCGCCCGGTCTTGATATCGCTCCCTCCAACGGAGCGTGCGGCGAGCGAGGCTGCCTGCTCGCCGACCGATCCCGGATCGATCTCGGCACGGAACGGGGAGGCGTCGAACTCGTAGCCCGTGGACTGCTCCCGGATCGCCTCAAGGGAGACGGCCGCTACTGTCCGGTCCATGCCGTAGAGCGTGCCGCTCGTGTTTGCAACCATCAGGTACGACCGGGCGAGGTTTGCACCCCCGCCGACGACCTCCACCGGGTGCTCCGCGGCGCCGGAGAGAAGATCGTCGACCATTCCAGCAGCATCTTCCACCGAGACGACAAGGTTCGGGTCGGATGAAGAGGCAGTGCTCACAAGATCGGCCGGTTTCGGCAACCCTCCCCATTGCTGAGGGGTCGCAAGACGCCCGCTTGCGAGAGCAGCTTGGAGGCACTCTCTCCACCGATCCGGGTCGCTCGTGCTTGAGAATCCTATCCGGCCGTCTTTGATGGTCCGGATGGCTATACTCCAGGCCTCCGACTCCTCGGCACTGCCGAGGATCCCCTTCTTGATATCGGCGCTGACGCTCTGCCCACGGGCGTAGAAGACCTCGACTTCGTCGGCCAGTTTTTCTCCGTCCCGAAGGATCCTGTCGATCAGGTCTTCGCCGATCATTCGCCCCGCCCCCCGATGACTGCGTTCTCAAGCAGGAGGTGCGGCGCACCGTCGCTGACCGGCACGCTCTGCCCGCCTTTGCCACAGTATCCCGGGCTCATCCTCCGGTCGTTTCCAATGAGAGCGATATTGTGGAGCGTCGAGAGGATCTCCCCCGAGAGCGAGACATCTCTGACCATATCGGTCTTCTCGCCGCCCTCGATGAGATATCCGTACTCAGCGTTGAACTGGAAGACCCCTCGACCCGGGTCGACCTGGCCGCCGCGCGACCCGATGAGGAGGATGCCGTCCATGCACTCGGAGATGATCTCATCGTATGTTGCATCGCCGTTCTCGATGAACGTGTTGCTCATCCGAACAATGGGCGGCGCACCGTGCTCGGCCCGGGCGTGGCCCGCGATCCCGTTCCCCACGGCTGCAAGCGTCTCCCGGTTGTGGAGGTACGAGGTCAGGATGCCGTCGCGGATGATCTCGGTCCGCCGGACCGCGACGCCCTCGGCGTCGACAGGCATGAACCCGAACTCGTGAAGCGTCGGATCGTCCACAATGACGAGCCCCTCACACCCGATCCGCTCACCTATCCTTCCCCCGAGAACCGAGGCACCCTCGCGAATGAGGTCGCCCTCGCTCGCGTGGCCGACAGCCTCGTGGGTGAAGACGCCGGCGAGTTCCGGATCGAGTACAGCCCGGTGCGTCCCGCCTTTCGGGAGTTTTGCATCGAGCAGAGAGACTGCGATCTCCCCGGCCTTCCGGCCGAGGTCCTGCTTACCACGGAGGTTGAACCCGGTGATGACGTGGTCCCGTTCGCTTCCCATCTGCATCACCCCGTTTCGCGAGGCGACGGCGATGACCGAGAACCCGGACCGAACACTCTCATAGGAGTACTCGTTACCGGATGAGTCAAGGAACCGGACCGAATCGATCCCCTCGGTATAGCGCGCCCGGGTGTTTACCACCCCCGGCACACGTGCCGCATCCTCAATCCCGGCGAGCAGCCGGGTCTTCTCTTCAAGATCGATATCCCGCGGGTCCTCGCCGAGCGGCGGGACGGGGAGTGCGCCACGCGGCGCATCGGCAAGGTCGATCTCGTCCGCAGTCACCGCCGCAAGGCGAGCCGCTTCTTCAACGAGAGCGTTCAACTCGCGCTTCGAGTCGATCTCAACGTGGTCACGGGTAAGGAACCCCCAGCCTTTCGGTCCTAAGACCCGGATCACAGCTTTGTCAAAAAATGAGGTGCCTGCGGACTCGACCACCCCGTTATCGATATCGATAACGGTGGTCTCGCCCCGGACGCACCTGATATCATAGTATCTAACGTCAACCATACGGCATCAGACCGGAGAGCGCCCGACGTTCGAGTCGAAGATGCCGGTCGTCGGGTTGACCGCCAACTTCCGGAGCTTCGAGATGAACCCCTCGCGGTTCTCGGGCACAAGCGCGTTCTGGAGAACCTCCTCAATATGGTCGACGGGCACGATCTCGATCATCGAGCGGTACCGGTCTTCGATGAGAACGTCGTCCAGGTTCGAACGCGGTATGATCACCTTCTTGATCCCGGCTTTTGCCGCCGCCTCGATCTTGTAGGTGACCCCGCCGATAGGGAGGACATCGCCCCGAACCGAGAGGGAGCCGGTCATCGCAACATCCTGGCGCACCGGGATGTTCTCGATCGCGCTGATTACCGCTGTTGCAACGGTAACCGAGGCCGAGTCGCCCTCGACACCACCGTAGGTGCCGATGAACTGAATATGGATATCCATGTTCCTGATATCCTTGCCCGTGAACTTCTTGATGAGAGCGCTGACGTTCGTGATAGACTCTTTGGCTATATCCTTCAGAAGACCGGTCGCGACGACCGTGCCTGTCGCTCCCTGGCTCGGGGTCACCTCGGCCATCACCGGGAGCACCGAGCCGGAGTCGTTCCCCATCACGGCAAGCCCGTTCACCCGGCCAATCCTGGTGCCCTCGACGACGGCGAGGTCATAGTCGCGGCTCCGCCGGATGTACTCGTCGGAGATCTGGTCCTCGATCGAGCGGGAGGTCGATTTCGCGGCGAGGACATGCCTTGCCGAAGTGAACTCGGCTCCTTCCTGCCGGGCGAGATCCCCCGCTACACGGATGAGCCCGCCCATGTCACGGAGTTTCAGGGTCAGGTGCCCCTTCCGGTTCGAGCGGCGCCTGGCCTCGCGAAGCACCTCGATCATGGCGCTGCGGTCGAAGTGAGGGATCTTTCCGTCTTTCTTGACTTCCTGCGCGATGAACCGGAGGAACTTCTTCCGGTTCTCAGGGGTATCCTCCATCGTCTCGCGCATGTAGATCTCGTATCCGTAACCCCGGATACGCGACCGGAGTGCCGGGTGCATGCCCTGGATGGCATCGAGGTTCCCTGCCGCAACCATAACGAACCGGCAGGGAACCGGCTCGGTCCGCACCATCGCGCCACTCGAACGCTCGCTCTGGCCGGTGATCGGGAAGACCCCCTCCTGGAGCGCGGTCAGCAGGTTCTGCTGGGAGTGGGGGGTGAGGGTGTTGATCTCGTCGATGAAGAGCACGCCACCGTGAGCCCGGTGGATGGCCCCTCCCTCGACCCGGTCATGAGCCGGGGTCTCCAGACCGCCACTCTGGAAGGGATCGTGCCGGACATCGCCAAGGAGAGCGCCCGCGTGCGAGCCGGTGGCGTCGACAAAAGGCGCGGGAGCGTTCGGGTCGTGGGAGATCAGGAGCTTCGGGACCAGCGCCTCCTCGCGAGGCGTCGAGTACTTCAGCGCCATGAAGATGAACGCCGCGGCAATGATGCCCATAAGCCACTGGTAGGTGATGATTGCGTAGCCGATGATCCCAAAGATAAGAAGCATAATGAGGGTGCTCCTCATCTGGATCTTCTTCCTCGCCTCCGCCTTGTGGGCGGCAACGATCTGCTTGCCACGGCCCGCCGGCACGGTTCTGATGATGGGATTATTGTTATCTTCGGGGTTTGGGTAGACCAGGATGTCCTGCAGTTCTTCCTTCGGAAGGAGCTCGGCCATCGCTTTTGCCAGCATCGATTTACCGGTGCCGGGAGTGCCGATCATCATCACGTGCCTGCGCTGGACCGCGGCCTTCCGAATCACCTCGACGGCATGTTCCTGGCCAATGACCTGATCGATGAGATTCGGGGGGACATCGATATCAGAGGATGAACTCACCTCGAGGTCGGCAAAGAGATCCGTCTCTGCCAGATCATCATTTGTGAGCTCGATTTTGGGAATTTCTTCTGGAGTCGTTGAATCCATCGTCGGGTTTACCTCTTTGCTGCACTGGTACTTATATAATTTATTCATCAACGTTCAAATACTTTCTAGCAAAGGTGACCTATGAGAATAATTAGTACGGAACGATCCCAGGTCCTTGCAGCTCGCATCTCCGAAAAAATGGGCGTTCCTCTTGTTGAGACGAAATTCAGCAGGTTCCCGGACGGAGAAATGTATCTCCGTTGCGGAGAACTGGACAATGAGACATTGATCGTCAGCAGCATCGTGGACAATGATATGCTCGTGCAGACCCTCCTTGCAATCGACGCCGCCGATCAATCAAGGAACACGCTGGTGATCCCTTACCTCGGATACTCCCGGCAGGATAAGCGCTTCTTCCCGGGGGAACCGATCAGCGCCCGGGCGGTTGCTCGAGCCCTCTCGACAGGGATCGAGCGGGTGTTTGTGGTCAATGTTCATGACCCCGGGGTACTGAATCACTTCAAGGTTCCGGCCAAGAATGTCACGATCGCTCCCGCCATTGGCGGCTATGTCGGCGATCTGAACCTGAAGAACCCGCTCATTCTTGCTCCGGACGATGGAGCGATCGCGTTTGCAACCGATGTCGCGGCCGTCGGCGGATGGGACTGCGACCACCTGGAAAAGACCCGACTATCGGGCGAAGAGGTCAGAATTGCACCAAAGAGTATCGATGCCGACGGGAGAGATGTTGTGATCGTGGACGATATCATCTCCACCGGCGGGACCCTCGCGACCGCCGCATGCATGCTCCGCGAGCAGGGGGCTACATCCATCCACGCGGCCTGCGTCCACGGGGTGCTCACAAGTGGCGCCTACATGCGTCTGCGCTCAGCCGGGATCGCCTCGGTAGTCTCCAGCGACACCTACGAGAGCGCCTCAAGCTTCATATCTGCCGCGAATGCTATCGCCACCGCGATCAGAGAAGATGCTCACTATTGATGGAAGCCATCTCGAGGGTGGGGGGCAGATCCTCCGCCTGGCGGTCGCCTTATCGGCAATATCAGAGACGCCGGTCACCATCACCCGTATTCGGCAGAACCGGAAGAACCCCGGGCTCGCACCTCAGCATATTGCTGCAGTTAGGGCGGTCGCCGGGATGTGCGATGCGGAATGCCGGGGTCTCACACCCGGGAACAGCGAGATCACCTTCATCCCGGCGAAAATTCGCCGGGCCGACCTTGTAATCGATCTTGCGACCGCCGGGAGCATTCCCCTTATTCTGCAGGCGTGGCTCCCGGCTGCCCTCCACTCCGGCGGAAGCATCACGGTTCTCGGTGGTACCGAGGTCCCCTGGAGCCCGACCATCGACTACATGAACTTTGTATTCGCGCCGATTCTGCGCAACGCCGGTGCTACGATCGATATTGATGTGCTCGAGCGCGGTTACTACCCGCGGGGAAGGGGACGGGTACACGTCAGGGTGGAGCCATCGCAACTCGACCCGATCGTGATCCCGGAAGGAGAGCACGAGTGCGGGATCATCTCCTGCTCGGCGGGCCTCCCGAGACACGTCGTGGAGCGCCAGGCGAAAGCCGCCCGGGAACAGATCGAGAGCGACCTCAATCTCTCCTGTACAACGACGCTCGATCCCCGGGAGGGCAAGGGAGGAGTGGGGAGTTCGATCACGGTATGGAGCGGAGCAAAAGGCGCCGTCGCTCTCGGAAAGAGGGGGCTTCCCGCCGAGGAGGTGGGGCGGACGGCCGCGCGAAGCCTCATTCACGAGTGCCGTAGTCCTGGCGCAGTAGATATCTTCCTCGCCGACCAGCTCCTCGTCTACCTCGCCCTCTACGGAGGCGAGTGCAGCACCCATACGCTCTCGATGCACGCAAAGACCGCCTGCTGGTTGCTCTCGGAGTTTGGATACCACCTCACCTGCCGGGAGAACGATATCGTGGAGATTGCCGCATGAGACTCGTCCTCGACGCCTCGGTCTTCTTCTCTGAGATTCCGGTCGACGGCCCGGCATGGACCACGCCATCGGTCGTCGGAGAGCTTGGCGATATTCATGCAAAGTGCCGGTTCGAGGCGCTCGCGGCCACCGGGCTCTCGGTCAGGGAGCCACGCGAGGAGGACCTCTCGCGGGTTTGCGCAGCCGCCCTCGCGACCGGGGATGCCGGAGTCCTCTCTGCGACCGATCGTGACATCCTGGCGCTGGCTCTGGAGCTCTCGGCCGTCCTCGTCACCGACGACTTTGCAGTCCAGAACGTCGCTCACCACCTCGGCATCGAGACCAGGAGCATTCGACAGCGGCCCGCCCGGGCAATCCGGTGGCGTTACCGGTGCAGCGGATGCGGCCGTTACTCGCGAGAGCCGGGAGATTGTCCGGTCTGCGGTGCACCAATTAAAAGAAAACTTAAATAGATCGCTTGGAAATCTCTTCTCCATGACCGCGCTCGAAGAGTTGATCACGAAGGCAAAGGCACTCCAGGTAGAGGGGCAGACACCCGGCCAGATCTCCGACCAGCTGGGCCTCTCAATGGAGACGGTCACCTGGCTGCTCACTCAACAGAAGGGCATGGAAGCACCAAAAGACGTTCATATCGACTGGACGGCAGTGGGAAGTCATGGAGCGCTCCTCTCCGATATGGCGATGATGATGCTCAAGCGCTTCCTCTATATGTCAGAAGAGGGATGTGCTGCAAGTGAGATCGATGCAGTCGTCGGGATTGCGTCGTCGGGCGTCCCGCTCGCCACCCTCATCGCCGCAGAGGAGGGGCTGAAACTCGCGGTTTACCTCCCGGCAAAGCATAGCGGAAGCGAGACACCTACCGGTTCCCTCTCGGGCACCTTCTCCACGATCACCGGACAACGTTGCATCATCATCGACGATGTCGTCACAACCGGGACGACGCTCTCCGAGGCCATTCAGTTCATCCGGCGGCACGGGGCGACACCGGTGGCGGTCTGGTCACTCTTCGACAAGCGGGGTGTTCGGGAGGTTGACGGAGTTCCGGTCCACTCACTCTTTGTGGTATCACGGCTCGGATAAGAGCCCAATATTTTTACAATATGCTCGGAATCAGCCTCCTGAAGGGTATCGGACCGCATAATGCGGCCTTAAAGAACACCGGGCGCGTAGAGCCTACTGATGGGCGAACAAACCCTTGCGGTCGACCTGAACGCCTCGAAACACCGGCCACCATCGATTACTATATATAGAACCTCTGATCAAACCTAACGAACAAAGGAGGATTACACAATGCTTGCTGGACAGCCCATCGTTATTTTAAGGGAGAATGTTGAGCGCACGCGCGGATTTGAGGCGCAGCGCTCGAATATCATGGCTGCAAAGGCCATTGCGGCCGCCGTTCGGACCACACTTGGTCCCCGGGGAATGGACAAGATGCTGGTCAGCTCCACCGGGGATGTGGTGATCACGAACGACGGAGCAACCATCCTGCATGAGATGTCCGTGCAGCACCCCGGCGGCAAACTCGTCGTCGAGGTTGCTGAGACCCAGGACGACGAGGTTGGCGACGGCACCACGACGGCGACCGTCCTCATCGGATCGCTGATGGAAGAGGCGGAGACTCTGCTCGCTCAGGAGGTTCACCCCACAATTATCGCGCACGGCTACCAGCTCGGCATGGAGAAGGCTCTCTCAATCCTCGACGAACTGGCCCTCACGATCGGGATCGACGACCGCGAGAACCTCAAAAAGATTGCCGGCACTGCCATGACAGGCAAATCCATCGAGGGTGTCAAGGACAAGATCTCCGATATTATAGTCGATGCAGTACGGCAGGTCGCGACCGAGATTGCTCCGGGCACCTACGCCGTGGACGAGGACGACATCAAGATCAAGAAGCAGGTAGGCGACTCTATGGAGGACGCCGAACTGATCCGGGGTGTCGTCATCGACAAGAAGCGTGTCTTTGAACAGATGCCGGAGAAGATCACGGGTGCAAAGGTCGCCCTGCTCTCCCAGCCGCTCGAGGTCACGAAGACCCAGGTGAAGTCGAAGATCAAGATCACCACCTCCAACCAGATGAAGGCGTTCAATGAGCAGGAGCGCGAGTCTCTCAAGAAACTCGCCGAGCAGATCGTTGCTTCCGGCGCAAACGTTGTCCTCTGCCAGAAGGGGATCGCCGACCCAGTGCAGTACTACCTCGCGAAACACGGCGTCTACGCCCTTGAAGACGTCAAAGAAGAGGACATGAAGTTCGCCGCGAAAGCGCTCTGCGGTACAATCGTCAATAAGCCCGAAGAGCTCAACGAGGTAACCCTCGGCAAAGCCGAAGCAGCCGAAGAGATCCCCGATACCGACCTGACGGTCATTTCCGGCTGTGAGAATCCAAAGGCCGTCACGATCCTCCTGCGGGGCTCCTCCCAGCTTCTGGTGGACGAACTTGAGCGGGCGGTCTACGATGCAACCCGGGTTGTCCAGGATGCCATCGAGGACGAGAAGTTCATCGTCGGTGGCGGCTCCCCGGAGATCGAGCTCCAGATACGCCTCCGCGACTACGCTACAACCGTCGGTGGGCGTGTCCAGCTCGCCATCGAGGCGTTTGCAAACGCATTCGAGGCCATCCCGAGGACGCTCGCAGAGAACTCCGGGTTCGATACGATCGACAAGGTTGTCGCTTTAAGAAAGGCCCACGCCGACGGTGCGAAGTACGCCGGGCTTGATGTCTATACCGGCGAGATCGTGGATATGCGTGAGGCCGGGGTCATCGAGCCGCAGCGCGTGAAGACTCAGGCCATCAAGAGCGCAACCGAGACGGCGATGCTCCTTATCCGTGTCGACGACATGATGATCACCCAGTCCGAAAAGAAGGGCGCAGCGGGAGCAAAGTAAGTCATCCACGCGAGGAGGTGACGAATATCTCGACTTCACCTCCTCAATCCCTTTACCTGTGGAAGGCATTGTCTGCTAGAATATCAGCGCTGTATCCGGATTAAGCCCGAAGGAGAGGAGGGCAGTCACATATGTATTGGGCAGCCCTGGTAGACCAGCACTGTACACCGTCCCGGATAAAGGTGAATCAGCAGAGCATGCCTCGATACCATTATAGCCGCAGAAGGTAAATACTATAGGCCGGTTTTGTGCCGAGGTAGTCTAGTCCGGGAAGGCGGTGGCCTCGAAAGCCACTGGTGTTCGTCACCTCGGGAGTTCAAATCTCCCCCTCGGCGTTTTGGTCCAGATATCCGAATCGAAGCCCTTGGAACTTCTGCAGGCCTTCTGGTGTAGCCCGGGTTGCAGATCGCCAGAGACCGATCTTAGCCATTGAAGCCATTTTTCAAAAAATAGTTGCCCGAAAATTCAGAACCGTTGCAGTCCCGGAATCTCCAAAAGTGATATCTATATATAGCATAGTACCAGAGGCTTACAGTGCCCGTTGCCCTGGGCTTCCACACACCAGCCTGTGGTGGTTTCCAGTGTACCCCTGCTTTGATGAACTGGATGATGCTATCGTAATCTTTAACCAGGACAACACCGTCGCACAGTTGAACCTATCGTTTCAGAACCTCTTCGGCATCAGGAGCGAAGCAGTCCGCAACATAAAGGCCGATACACTCGTTACCCGCCACCTTACGCAATTCTTCAAGGATGATGAATCCGCCCGCAGGGTGCTCGACGCTATCGAGCGCAGGGAGGAGGTGCTGTGTGAGATCATTCAGATGCGGACTGCACGCGGGGACCTGCGCTGGTTCTCCAACTCACTCCGGGTTATGACCGGCGAGCCGTATGCCGGAATGATGCTCGCCCGTTTCCGGGACATCACCCTCGAGCGCGAGGAGATGATGCGGAGCGCGGCAGGCATGCAGACTCCGGTCAGGATCGGGCCGGCTTATACCGCGATCGGGGATCTGGTGCCGTACGGCATCTGGATATGTGAGCCTGACGGGACTGCGCTCTACATCTCCTCCTCATTCCTCAACCTGGTGGGGAAGACTATCGAGGAATGCCGGCAATCCGGGTGGGTGGAGAGCATACCACTTGAGGATGCGGCAGCGGCACGCGCCGCCTGGAAGCACTGCCTGGATACCGGAACACTCTGGGACCGCGAACTCAGGATCCGAGACCCAGAGGGCGGTCTTCACACCATTCTCTCCCGCGGGGCCCCTATCCAGAACGAGAGCGGGGAGATCCTCCTCTGGGCCGGGATCAACCTCGACAACACCGCAAGAAAATACGCCGAAGACCTCTCCGCCGTCCGGGTTGCACAGCAGGCGGCGATCGCGGAACTCGGCCAGATCGCCCTTGCAGACGCAGGACCCTGCGAACTGATGAATGCCGTGGTTCGGATGGTTGCAGGGCACCTAGGGGTCGAGTACGCGAATGTGCTGCGATATCTTCCCGACGAGGAGGCGTTCGTGCTCGAGGCAACGGTAGGATTCGAGGTATGCGACGTCGGTACGAGGAGAGTTGAAGGGGGCACCTCTTCTCAGGCCGGCTACACGCTTCTCTCCCGCGAGCCGGTGATCGTTGAGGATCTCAGGACCGAGACGCGTTTTTCCGGCTCGGCGCTCCTCCAGAACGAAGGTATCAGGAGCGGAATCAGCGTTATCATCCTGGGTGACAGAGGGCCATACGGGGTGCTCGGGGCTCACACGCGGATGCAGCGGAGATTCACCCGGGATGATATCAACTTCGTCCAGGCGGCAGCAAATATTCTGGCACAGAGGCTCAAACGGAGAGCGGCCGAAGAAGCGCTCAAAATGAGTGAGCAGAAGTTCCGCATGATTGCGGAGCGTAGCTCCGATTTAATCTACACCTGCTACCATGATGGCGGGATCACGTATATGTCCCCGTCCGTAAAGCGCATTCTCGGCTACCCTCCCGAAGAGTTCATCGGCCGCAGGTGCCGTGATTATGTCAACCCCTTATCGTTGCATGCCTGGGAAGAAGGGAGGAAGAGAGTCGCCCGGGGCGAGCAGGTCGAGGGGCTCGAGGTCGAGTTCCGCCGCAAAGACGGGACAGCAGCGTTTATTGAACTGAACATCTCTCCAATCCTGGAGCAGGGGAGAGTGGTCGGCGTCCAGGCGGTGGGTAGAGATATCACCGAGCGCAGGCAGTACGAGCAACTCAGACAGCAGGCGTTCCTGCAGATCGAGCGGAACATCGAGCAGTTCGCCGTCCTCGGCATCATATTCGCCAGCCCCTCCAGGTGATTCTCGGGAGAGCTGAACTTCTGGGCGATGAGGAGGCTGCGAGAGTCATCCGTGAACAGGTCAAACGGATCAACGAGTACATCACGCAGCTGGACCGGGGATGGGTGGAGTCCCGGAAGGTCCGCAAGTTCCTCCGGCGGCACGATAAGGATTGAGACTTAATCTTTGACCAGAGCAGGGACCTGCCTCTTTTGGTATAAGAGAGGTCTGATTGGGGAAGTGGAGTATTCTGGCATACATGAGCCAGGCGACTCACGGGGACAGGGTACCGTCCCGACCACGCCCGTCTGCGCCCCACGGGAATGGGTGGCCCTACCCCGGGGAGATCCTGTATATAGATGAGACTTGCGGATGGCCGACAACTGGTTTTATGCGATAGTCACAGAAACAACTAGTACGAGTATGAGTATGCCGGGTTACACGACAGAAGACTCATCGATACGCCTCATGAGCGGTACAATCCCCGCTGGCCTGCTCGCCGCCGTGCGGGAAAAACGGCCGCTCGTCCACCACATCACAAACAGCGTCACGATCAACGACTGCGCAAACATCACGATCTGCATCGGGGCCGCTCCGGTTATGGCCGAGGCGCCTGAGGAGGTCGCCGAGATGGTTGCTGCCGCCGGAGCTCTCGTCTTAAACATCGGAACACTCTCCGCTGAGCAGGTCGAGGCCATGCTGATTGCCGGACGCCGGGCAAACGAACTCGGGATCCCGGTCGTCCTCGACCCTGTCGGTGCTGGGGCGACCCGGTTCAGGACAGAGACCGCCCGACGGCTCCTCGATGCACTCGATATCGCCGTTCTGAAAGGGAACGCCGGGGAGATCGGGGTCCTCGCCGGAGCCGGCGGGAGCGTCCGGGGAGTCGATTCCTGCGGGGTCGCGGGGGACCTCGTCGAGGCGGCAGTAGAGTGCGCCCGGACGACCGGGACCGTGGTGGCGATGACGGGAGAGATTGATGTCGTCACCGATGGCAAACGAGTCTTCCTGGTCAGAAACGGCGATCCGGCAATGGACCGGCTATCCGGAACAGGGTGCATGGCGGCATCGGTCACCGGGGCGTTCGCCGCCGTCGCCGACGACTACGCGGTCTCGTCGGCCTCGGCACTCGCGGCGCTTGGCCGTGCCGGGGAGCGGGCTGCGGCCGGGGCGCGTGGTCCTTACTCGTTCCGGACGGCGTTCTTCGACGAACTTGCCGGTCTCTCGCTCGATGATCTCTCCAGGCACGCACGGATCGAGGAGCGGTAATGGTATACGACCTCTACGTGATCACCGACGAGAAGATAGGAAACGGGCGCTCCCACACAGAACTTGCCCGACAAGCGGTCGCCGGCGGCGCGGATGTGATCCAGTTACGCGATAAAAATCTCTCCGGCCGTGACCTCCTCGACACAGCCGTTGCGATCCGCGATATCACCCAAGATACGGGAGCGCTCTTTATCGTGAACGACCGCCTGGACGTGGCTCTCGCCGCCGGCGCGGACGGGGTCCACCTCGGGGAGAGCGATCTCCCAATCAGGTATGCTCGGCGGCTTGCCCCGCCGGGATTCATCATCGGTGCCTCGGTCAGCTCCGTCGCGACAGCAGTCCGGGCATGGGAAGAGGGGGCAGACTACGTGGCGCTCAGTCCAACGTTTGCGACCGGATCGAAGGACGACGCCGGACCGGGGCACGGACTTTCGACACTTGCGGCGGTCCGGGCCGCGGTTCCCCTCCCCCTCATTGCGATCGGCGGGATCAACGCCGGAAACGTCGCCGAGGTCATCGCCGCGGGGGCGGACGGGGTTGCGGTGATATCGGCGGTCGTCGGAGAGGACGACGTCACCGCCGCCGCACGCGACCTCCGTGACCGGATCGCAACGGCGAAGGCAAGGGTGCGGTAGTCTTTCAAGAGCCTTAAAGTGCGGGCGTCCGCTGGTGGAAGGCCGCCTTCCACCGGCCCCGATCCTGGACATAGACGGACGATACGAAGAGCCTCTGCTCCCCAAAGGAGACGGTGTAGACGAGGACGGCGCTCCCCTCCCCGAGAGGCACGACTTTTGGGTCCGCGATGGCGTACTTCGGGAATTCGTTTGGGTTCTCTGCGAGGTCGCGGAGAAGCCCCTCCCGATCCAGGATGCCCCAGGGGCTGACGACAAGGGCCTCCGGGGCGAGATAATCGCGGTAAAACGCCACATCCCGGAGATCGGCAGCTTTCCAGGCTTGCTTCTCGAGATCCAGCAGAACAGGTAAGAGATCGTTCATAGAGCGTATGCTGACGTACGGGAAGATAATAACTCTTGCCCGGTCACAAACCCTCTTTGTCAGGGCGCGAGAGAATACTACCCATGACCGGTATCACATTCACCCCCATCGGCACCGTCCACTCTCCCTTCCGCGACCCCCGCGATATGCCCATCCAGAGCATCGGCGCACGGGGCGTCCGTGGGACGGTCGAACTCGACCCCGCCTACGCCCCGGGTTTAAAGGACCTTACAGGGTTTTCCCGGATCATCCTCCTCTACCACTTCCACCGCACGGAAGGCTACGCGCTCGAGGTGGTCCCGTTCCTCGACAAGGTCCCGCACGGTGTCTTTGCAACCCGGGCACCCCGCCGGCCGAACGCGATTGGGCTTTCGATCCTCAAACTCGTCGCCGTCGAGGGTCCGACGCTCACCGTCGAGGACGTGGATATCCTGGACGGCACCCCGGTCCTGGACATCAAGCCCTACGTCCCGGCGTTTGACGCCTTCCCCAATGAACGGGCCGGATGGCTGGCCAGATCCATGGAAGACGCCCGCACCGTACGCTCGGACGATCGATTCTGCTGACCGGAAGAGCCAGAGCATTTATCCGGGTTCCAGGCACAGGGGCAGACCGATGGAAATCAACGAGATCCAGGAAGAGTTTGGCTTCGCCGTCGCGGAGACGGGTCTTGCCACCCGGTTCGGGATACCTGCCGATGCCCTCATCCCGCTCCTCTTCTCTCTCCGCTACGGCGGAGACTGGAGTTACGCATCCGATACGATAAAATCGCTCTCGGCAGTGACAAAGACGACGGTCTATGACGATGCGAGCAAGACCGGCTACTCTCTCGAAGAGATCTACCTCTTCATCAATCCGGTCCTCCTGCACCGGGAGGGAACCGTCCACCGGCTCGAGAAGTGCGGCAACTCTCCTCTCCGGATGCTTGTCGCACGCCCCTACCGGGTGCGCCTCGGCTCAGACCGGGTGATAAAGATGACCGTCCACCCGACCGAGCGGACAATCCGGACCGAAGACCTTGATACCACAGAGATGGTCTTCTCGGGCTCGACCGCCTACGGGATCGACCACGAGATGGAACACCTTGCCGGACGGGAGATCCGCGGGGAGGGACTCCGGGTCTTTCGGTGGAATAGTTGAGAGCCACTCCTCGCGGCTTTGCGTTCTCAAACGCTGGAATTTTGCCGGGCCGGTCTGAAAACCAGCCCATTATGCCTTCTTAAACCGGCTCTTCTCTGCACCGCACCGGGAACACGTCCAGGTCTCGGGCAGGTCTCCAAACTCTGTGCGAGGCCCGATCCCGCGGCCCGGCTCACCGGCCCTGGGATTGTAGACGTAACCGCAGAGTCCGCACCGGTATGATTCCATCATCTCATCACCTCACCGCCCCGACCGACCGCGATCTTACCTGGGGCACGGCCACCCATATATCTCCGGAGGGATAAGTACTCCGGTCAAAAGATCCAGGGATAAAGTCCCCGTAGAAAAACCCGTCAAGGACGGGCGGCACCGTCTCCTAGACGATTCGGCGTCGGATGCAATGAAACAACAGACGAACTCGCCTCCTGGAAGAGATCACCCGTTAAAGTCAAAGAGATCTGGAGATGAACCCGAGGCCGTCGGATTCCGGCGAAGGGGATCGATACGCAAACCTGCGCAGATCGCCAAAAAAAGAAGACAGGACCTTTACAACTTCTTAAACCGGCTCTTCCCCGCACCGCACCGTGGGCATTTCCAGGTCTCGGGCAGATCTTCAAACGCCGTTCCGGCCTTGATACCGTGGTCGAAATCGCCGATTGCAGGATTGTAGATATAGCCGCACAGAGTACATTGATACGAATCCACTACTTGTTCACCTCTCTATCCCAACCAATCACGAGGATGATAGGGCACAACGAGCATTATACTCAATGCACAATAAGCGCTCCGGTCACGAGACCGGGAAATGAAGTTCTTTTCCGGTGCGGCCATCGAGGAGGAGTGAGCGTTCGGCGTGGTCCGACGCGAGCACAATTCGGTAGACCGGGTAATAGATCGTCTCGAACCCGACGATCTCCGCCGTCGGCTCGAGGCCTTTGAGGATCGTCCGGAGCGATTCTTTCGTGACGTTCGCCTCCGGGGGATCGCCCCGGAGCGGCTCCATCGGGGGCTCTGACCCGGGACGGAGAGAAGAGAGCGCGGGGACCTCATCTGCGAGCAGTGGGACATAGATCTTTGTATCGCCCACCGTTTTTACCTCCGTGATGAGTTTCATCTTCTCAAGGCTCTTTACCGCCTTCTTCACCACATCGGGCGGGAGATGGGTCTCCGCCTCGATCTCGACCAGCGTCGAGCCGCCGTTTGCTAGCCCGGTGACGATCCTCACCGCGGCCTCATCGAGCCCCAGGAGCTCCGAGAACCCCGGCCTGACCTTCAGCCCACGGTCAATCTCGACGATGCACCCAGTATGTCCATCGATGACAAACGAGGCCGTCTTTGTCGATTTTTTGATGAATCTGCCGATGTAGCGAATCTCCACCCGGTGAAGCGGCCGATAAACCCGCTCTCCGGAGACGACCCTCTCTTCCGGCTCTAAGAAGAGGAGGCGGCGCTTCCGTCGTGCCATCGCAATATCAAGCGCCTCCTCGCGAAGCAACACCGGAACCACGGCATTCCCTGAAGGAGGATGATCATCTTTGCCTGCGGCGAGCGGCTCGACCGGCCCGATACCGGGGCTCGCCCACGGTTCGAGAGGCTTTGCGGGAACGAGCCTTGGAGTCAGCCCCCGGTGCTCGCAGAGCCGCTCGCGAAAGCGCATCTTCGTCTTCTCTCGAACAAGTTTTCCCATCACGAAGAACTCCCCGGGCTCGAGATCCGCAAGTTCCCCGGCCTCTTTGCGGGATGAGAAGAAGAGCCTGACAGCGTTGAGATCGTTCTCGATCGAGAGTTTTCCAAGGATCTGGCTATTACACTGCGAGAGAACGTTCTTTGTCACAAGGGAGGGGCGCTGGGTCGCGACCAGGAGGCCAAGCCCGCGCTTGCGCCCCCGGCGGGAGATCTCCTCGATCTTCTTTAGAGACTCGCCGGACTGCGGGATGAACTTGTCCGCCTCTTCGACAATCAAGAGGTACGGCTGCCGTAACTCGCTCTCGAGGTCATAGAGAATATTGGCGAGGTGAGCAACCTTTCCTTGCATATCGGTCTCCGAGACATCGAAGATCACTGCGGTCCGTGAACAGATCGCCTCCCGCATCAGTTCGCGGAGGTTTGCCCGCTCAATATCCACATCACATCCATCTCCGGACCCGATCCAGAGGAGGGGAAACAGATCCTTGAGCGAGGAGTACTCCCCCTCCGTATCGATGAGACAGAAACCCACCCGGGCCAGCAGAAGCTGCTCACAGAGGACTGCAATCCCCCAGCTCTTCCCGGCGCCCGACTGCGCGATGATACAGGTCCTTCCGGTCACCAGCTCCTGGGCATCGATGGCGATCTCCCGGTCGCCGGCCATCCCGATTACGAGGTCCATCCGTTAAGGAGATCACAGGGTCTTTGGAGTTTTAACACTTACTCTCTTCACCGGAGAGTTTTATTTTTAAAATTGTTGAATATTCAAGGCTTTTTGTTCCTATAAAGCGAGAGAAAGACACCGATTGCCGAGAGGACCGCGAAGGCAAGGAAGATCAGCCGCACGCTCAGCAGGAATTCTGGATATATCGCAGGCGTGACGGCGGTCGCCCCCATGATGATTGCAAAGACCACGAGGACCGCCCCCATGCTCAGCATCATGCCAAGCGACCGCATCATTGCCGTCATCGCCGATGCGCACCCGTAGTCCCGCTTCGTGACGGAACCCATGATGGCGGTGGTGTTCGGGGACGAAAAAAGCCCAACCCCAACACCCATGAGGATCAGGAGGGCGAGGATCACAGCTATCGGCGTAGTCTCCCCGAGCAGGAAGAAGCCGAAGAGTGCCGCACCCGATATCCCCATCCCCACCGAGGCAACGTGTCCGGGCGATATCCGGTCGGCGAGACGGCCTGAGACCGGGGCAACGAAGGCCTGGACGATCGGCTGGACCAGGAGCATGGTGCCAGCGGTGACGGGATCGTAGCCCCGTATGTACTGGAGGTAGAGAGAGAGGAGGAACCCGACCGCGTAGGTGGCGCTGTAGTTGATCAGGGCGGCGGCGTTTGAGGCCGCAAAGATCCGGTTCTCCATGATGAGGGGGACCGGGAGGAGGGGGCAGGGCTGGCGCCGCTCTACCCGGAAGAAGGCCACTCCCAGCAGGAGGGCCGCGACAAGGAGGGCAAGGCCGGCCGGGGTGGTCACCGAGGCCAGGCCCAGGAAGAGGCAGAGGATCAGGGCCGAGGAGAGGACCAGCCCGGGGGCATCGAAGTGCTCCTGCTGCCGCTCGTTTAAGAACGCCGGGAACCTTCCAGCGTAGACGAGCGCCGGAACGGCAAGCAGCGAGGTCAGGATGAAGATGCTCCGCCAGCCGAAGAACTGGGTCAGAACGCCCCCGAGGAACGGCCCGAGCGAGAGCCCGGCGTAGACGGCGGTGACGTTGAGGCCTATGGCAGCGCCCCGCTCGCCCGGCGGGTAGAGCTGCGTGATCAGGGCCACGCTGTTTGCGTAGATCAGGGCGCCGCCGACCCCCTGCACGAAGCGGAAGACGAGGAGGAGATCGAGCGAGGGGGTGAAGATGGTGAGGAGGGAACCCGCGGTATAGATGACGGCACCAAGCAAAAAGACCGTGACCCTCCCACGGGTGTCACCGAACCGCCCTGCCGGGAGGAGGAAGATGACCGTCGCGAGGAGGTAGGCGCTGGAGATCCAGGCGAGTGTTGTGGCATCCGCAGAGAACTCGCTCCCGATGGCCGGGAGGGCAAGGTTGATTGCCGAACCCGTGAACGGGTTGAGGAACGTAACAATTGTGACCAATAATAGGATGAATCCCCGCGAATATGTCTGCCCATCGCCCTGCCGCATTCTTGTCACTCATCTCACCAGGTTCCCGATCTGCACCCGGGGCCTATGCTGCAAAAATATTTGTGTTCGCGAGAGATAAGGGCACTGCTGCGGCCCAACCATGCAGTACAATTAATGAGATTACTCTTCTAAGTCCTCCGGGAACATGCCCAATCATTCCCCTGATGACCGGCGGGATCTGCGTGACCTCTCGATCCGGCTCATCCTACTCCTTGGCATCGTAAGCCTCTGCGGGAGCCTGATCTCAAACGGCGCACGGAGTGTCACGGGGCCCTACATTCTCCTCCTTGGAGGAAGTGCGGCGGTCGTCGGGCTGGTTGCCGGGTTTGGTGAGTTCATAGGATATGCGCTCCGGTCTGCGACCGGTGCCTACGTTGACCAGAGTCGTCGTTACTGGAACGTGGCGATGGGTGGCTACGGTCTGCTCGCCGTAATCCCGCTTCTTGCGTTCGTCCATCAGTGGGAGGCTGCAGCCCTCCTCATCATCGCCGAGCGGATCGGAAAAGCCATCAGGACGCCGGCACGGGATACGATCCTCTCCCACGCGACAACGGCAATAGGGAGAGGGTGGGGATTCGGGGTTCATAAGGCGCTCGATCAGGTCGGCGCCGTCATAGGGCCCCTCGTCATGGCCGCCGCACTCGCCGCTACCGGCGGCTACGCTCCGGGTTTTCTCCTGCTCGGGATCCCGCTTGCCGGTGTTGCAGTAATACTCTTCTTCGCACGATCGTCTGTGCCGAGACCGGGACGCCTGGAGGCAGACGGGGGAACCAGAGTGACCGGAGACGATCTGCCCGGGGTCATGCCCTACGCGACGTTCATCTTCCTCGGCATGGCTGGGTTTGCCAACTTCCCGCTCATCTCCTTTCACTTAAAGGCCCAATCGGTCATCCCCGACGCCGCCATCCCCCTCTATTACGCCTCAGCGATGATGGTCTCGGTCGTTGTCGCCCTGCTCATCGGGCGGGTCTTCGATCGTCTCGGCACCCATGTCCTCCTCACCATCCCGGTCTTCAGCATTTCAACGGTCCTGCTCGCCTTCTCACCCACGCCGGGCACGGCACTCGCCGGATCACTCGTCTGGGGGGCGGGGATCGGGATCTTTGAGACGGTTCTCCGGGCATCGATCGCAGAGTCCACCGCGGCGGCCCGGAGGGGACAGGTCTACGGCGTCATGAGCGCGATTTTCGGGACCGCATGGTTCGTAGGAAGCGCCGTGATGGGCGTTCTCTATGATGTATCCCTCGAGCATATCGTCGCGTACGTCGTCATTGTCGAGATTGCAGCGCTGGTCGCCTACCTCTGGATCTACCGCTCCCGGATCGCAGTCAAGTTCCAGGAAGGGATCGGGAACCTCATCCCGTAGGTCGCCGGCGCTCCACCATCCACGCCTTCAGCGCTCCACCGACGGCACCGCCGATGGCGCCGAGGATCCCGAAGTAGAGAGCGAGAAGAAAGAGAAGAACGGTGATCCCGAGGCCGATGAGTGTGCCGATAGGACCAAGGAGCGCCGTCCCCCCCACGACGGCAATAACCGAGAAGATCGCAGCGACGATGAGCCCGTCGAGGAGCCCGCCGAGGGCCCCCCTGACCGCCCCGGGCGGGCCGAGGTAGCCGCCGATGATCCCTCCGACGATCGGGCCTGCTACCGGGAAGAAGGGGCTGATGAAGAGCATGAAGATAAACCCCACGAGCGCCGATATCCAGAAAGATCCCTGCTCAGCCAACTAGGGCCTCCCGGGTTGAGAAGAGCCGGGGAGGAGAGGCCTCCCCGGAATTTGTCCAACTACCATCTCACCGCCGGATCGCCCCGGCAATGGCCCCGCCGATCAGCGAGAGGATGCCCTGGTAGATGAACGCCATCACGACGATGACGAGCGATGTCCCGAGGCCCGCGATGAACCCGAATGCTCCCAGGAGTACGGTACCACCGATAAGGAGCAGTATCGCAATGACGATGGCACCGAGGATGCCGGCAAACAGCCCGGCCTTTGCTCCGGTTCCTATCCCGCGCCCGGCCATCCACCCGGCAACAAACCCCCCTACCAGCGGTCCAATGACCGGCAGCAGGAAGCCGAGGATGAGTCCAACGAGCCACCCGACGATGACGCCCATCCAGAAGTTATTAGCCATACTCTTCCACCTCCGCCGGAAATTTGGGGATGATGTATATAAACATTGGGGTTATGAGTCGGTTATCGATGTATCAGTGTTCCTGCACGCCCGGAGAGGGCAAGTGAAGCCTGTTCAAGCGATGCAATGATTGCACGCTCTCCGCCGGCCTCAAGGAAGTCGATGGCCGACTCGATCTTCGGCCCCATGCTCCCCGGCGGGAACTGCCCCGCCGCGAGGTGATCGCGTGCCTCGGCAACCGTCATCTCGTGGATATCCTGCTGCCCGGGCCTTCCGTAATTTACGGCGACACGCTCGACGTCGGTGAGAATCAGGAGATCTATTGCGCCAACGAGCCGTGCGAGGAGGGCTGCAGTATAATCTTTGTCCACCACCGCCTCGACGCCCCGAAGCATGCTCCCGGGCTTTGCGACCACCGGGACGCCCCCGCCGCCTGCGGCGATCACGATCACGCCGGCCAAAAAGAGCCGGAGAATCGCCTCTCCTTCCATGAGGGCGATCGGACGCGGAGAGGGGACCACACGACGGTAACCCTGCCTCGGGATCTGCACCATCCGCCAGCCCATCTCTTCCTGAAGCCGTCTAGCCTGCATAGCGGTGTAAAACGGACCGATGGGCTTTGTCGGATTCTCAAACGCCGGGTCGTCCCCGGCAACAAGGGTCTGGGTGAGCACGGTCGCGACCGGGCAGCCGATGCCGGCCGCAGTGAGGGCTTCCTGCATCGACTGCTGGAGAAGGTAGCCGATCATCCCCTGACTCTCCGCCCCGCAGACATCAAGCGGCATCGGCGGAAGAACGTCCTTCGCCATCTCGTTTTTGAGGAGGATATCTCCGACTTGAGGGCCGTTCCCGTGGGTGATGACGACGGCATACCCCTCACCCACGATCCCGGCGATCTCGTGAGAGGCGCGCCTGACGTTCGCAGCCTGCTCCTCAGCGGTTCCCGTCTCCCGGTGACGGAGAATGGCGTTCCCGCCAAGCGCAATCACCACACCTCTCTTGCCCATCCCCTTCACCCCCGCTCCAATGTACAGGTCATGCAATGGGGGCCGCCGTAGCCTCCCGTCAGGTTCACGAGGTGAAGCGGGCAGACTTCGATGCCGTGTCGGGAGAACTCCGCCTTGTGCGGGAAGAACCGTCCTTCGTTCTGTATCCGGCGGTAATCATCCTCCGCGTGGGAAAGGAGCCGCCCGTAGCGCTCCGGGTCGCGCGCGGCCTTCTCCGCCAGGTTGGAGAGCACCGTCCGCATCACCCGCTCCCCCTCCACCGCAAGGATACTCCCGTCGCGGATGCAGAGGATGTTTGCGGCGTAGGAGAGCTGCTCCAGGATCGAGAGATCGATGACCGAGAAATCCTTCGATCGGATATAATCATAGAGGTTCGTCGTCTCGCCCGAGACCTCGTAGCCAGTGCCCGTCCGGTGGTAGACCTCGACCTGCGCCCGCTGGAGGAGGACATTAGAGCCGATCACGACGCCGCTCCCTGCGACGTTGAAGTAGGTATCAAGGTGCATATCGACCATCGGATCGGGACGGTCGCTCGGGATGAGCGGGTGGCCCGGCTGATGGACGACGCCGACCTCGTCGAAGATCGGGACGAAGTCGAGGAACTGGCTTACCCCGGCACGGTTCGTCCGGTCCCCGGTGCCGAGAAGGGCGAACTCCCCCATCGGCATGAAATCGCCGCCCTCAAACGTCCCCGGTTCTTCGATCGTCCCGGCGATCGGGATGCCGAGGATCTCCCAGAGGAGCCTGGTAATATCGGGCTCTCGAGCCCGCTGCCGTTTTGCCGGTCGGGCGACGACGAGGCCGCAATCGGTCATCGCCTGCTGATCCCGCATGAAGTATAGGTTCGCGAGCGGTTCCTGCCCCGGGATCCGGACGTCCACCCCGCCGTGGGGGTGCCCCCATCCGACCTCGATGATCGGGTTCAAGAGGAGAAGTGTGAAGAAATGCAGCGAGTCCAGAGCGGCGGCGTTCTGCTCCATGCTCCGGCGGGCCTCCGAAACCTCTCTCCTCCCCCCCTTGAGAGTGACGGTCCCATATGCCCGGTCGACAAGCCGCCGGCGTACCGCAGGGTCACGGTCGGCGGCATCGAGGATCGTCTCTTTGAGGTGCAGGACGCGGACACCGAAATCCTCGCGGAGGGTCTGCACGAGGATATCATGCTCCCTACGCGCCTCATAGCGGCTGAATGCCCGCTCGTAGAGCGCTGCATACGGCTCAAGCAACCCAAAGAACATCTCGATCCCGGGACGGTGGACGGCCACCGTCCGAAGCGGCTCCCATTCCGCTCGCACACCCACTACCACCTCACTCACCACCTTCGCCGGGAAGCGACAGCGTAGTACGCAATCATCACCCCGATCGCTGTTGCAGCCGCAAGGACCCAGTTTCACTCTCCCGCCGATGATGAAGCTGATCCCGGTGAAGACTGCCAGCGCCAGCAAGCCGTAAAGGATAACTTTTGCGTATCGGTTCATCTCAGGGGACTCTCTCGCTCGCGAATGGATAAACCTGCCGCGAACAAGACCCATGAGCCGGGTTGGAGATCTGTCCGAACCAGAGAGCGGCGGCTCAAAGCAGCAACCCGCCGTACTTGCGGCCATCAGTCTGATTCCCGGGCAACTTTACCCCTGCAGCAACCCCATGCCGGCTGATTACAACCCGAGAACGTCCAGCACCCAAAGACCGAACAGGATCATCCCCACCCGCAGTTTCCCGACGAGGTTATTCCCCTCAATCGTGACGGTACCGTTCCTCATCGCAGCCCGGAAGGCATCAAACGGCTGATCTGAATGCATGACGCTCTCGACCGTCGAGGAATCGGTCGTTACCGTGGCGATGGGATTTGATCGGCTTTTTGCGTCGAACTGGACGACCTTGCGGTCATGGAAGGTGATCCCGATGACCAGCACACCGTCCGGTGAGTTGACGTGGAGGTTGACCTCTTCGTTCGCGAACGGCCCGGTCACCCATCCCGGCAGCCGGTCTGCGTAGCCGTTGTAGGTCAGGGTATACTCACGCATCGCAAAGAGGAGATTGACCTCCGCCTGGCTCAGATCGGCATTCTCGATCACAAGCCCGCCTGCCGGCACGACAGAGACCAGAACTGCGAAGAGGAGGCAAAAGACCGCCCAAAAAGACCGGATCACCACAGCCCTCCCGCCAGATCCTTACCTTCCGGCACGCCGGCTCCAGGAAGGATGCAGTTTGGAGTTCGAGGACTAGAATCGCTGGTATTGGTGAGATAGGGATAGCCGCACATGCCGTATCTGAGAGGGGATGTAGGGGTCCAGGTATTTTATGATATCCATCAGGGTCGGCCGCCGAAAAGTTACGTGGGTGGTTTTGCCGACCTGCCCCTTACCCCGGGATGCAGCGGGAGGGAGAAACCGGAGATCTGATTGATTTCCAGGCCAGGCTGCTCGCATTCCACAGGGAAAGGGAGATATGGTAGCACTCGTATTGGATGGAGAACGCAAGACAATCCCCGGTCCGGGGTGGGGCGGAACGGTGACCGATGGAAGAAGAGAATATCATCGAGGTGCGGGATCTCGAGCATGTTTTCGACGGTTTTGCGGCGGTGCGCGGCATCAGTTTCACCGTCAGGAGAGGTGAGATCTTCTCCTTCCTCGGCCCCAACGGTGCCGGAAAGAGCACCACCATCAACATCCTGACGACGCTGCTCCCTCTCCAGAAGGGGACGGTGAGGGTAGCCGGCTACGACGTCGCACGGGAGCCCTCACGGGTCAGGGAATCCATCGGCATCGTCTTCCAGGACGATGTGCTCGACCGCGATCTCACCGTCTGGGAGACAATGGAGTTCCACGGGCGGCTCTACAGCATCCCCCGTGACGAGCGGCGACGGCGGATCGACGACCTGCTCCGGGTCGTGGAACTCGGCCCAAAGCGAAACGAACAGACGAAGAACCTCTCGGGCGGTATGAAGCGCCGGCTCCAGATCGCCCGGGGGCTGATGACCCGGCCGAAGGTCCTCTTCCTCGACGAGCCGACGCTGGGGCTCGACCCGCAGACACGGATGCGGATATGGGATTACATACGGGAGGTGAACAGAGCAGGAACGACGATATTCCTGACGACGCACTACATGGAGGAGGCCGATATGCTCTCAGACCGGATCAGCATCATCGATAACGGAAAGATCATTGCTTCCGGAACCCCGGAGGAACTGAAGAACGCTCTCGGCGAGGACGTCGTCTATCTTGAGACAAGAGACAACGCAAGGGCCCGGGAGAGCCTTCGAGGGGTCAAGGAGATCCGGTCGATCAAGGAGTCGACCCGGGGGCTCTCGATCACAATCGCGGCCGACGGGAGCCACTGCCTCCCCGGGATCGTCGAGCGGGTCCGCAACGCCGGGATCGAGATATCGAGCGTGAACCTAAAGAAACCGACGATGGATGATGTCTTCGTCCATTACACCGGTAGAGAACTGCGGGACGCCGGAGCGTGAGTGCCATGGGCTGGGAGTTTCTCACCGTCTACTGGCGGGAGATGATCCGGTTCGTCCGGTTCAGGACGCAACTCTTCGCATCGCTTCTCCAGCCGGCACTCTGGATGGCGTTCTTCGGGGTCGCCATGTCGTCGAACATCAACCGATTCACCTCGGCCGTTCCGGCCCCGCCCGGAGTCTTTTCGGTCGATTACCTCACCTTCATGGCCGCCGGCGTGATCGCGATGACAACCCTCTTTACGAGCCTTTTTGGGGGTATCAGCCTCCTCTTTGATAAGAACTGGGGACTGATGCGCGAGATGCTCGCAAGCCCCATGCCCCGGACCCATATCATGATGGGGATCAGTCTCTCGGGGATGACAAAGTCGTTCATCCAGGTGACCATCATCATGATCTTCGGGCTCATCCTCGGGGTGCAGTTCTTCCCGGGATACTCACTCGACGAGATCGCCACCTCGGTCATCGGGATATACGCGTTTGTCGGCGTCTTCTCGCTCGGGTTCCTCCTCTTCTCCTCAAACATCTCAATGCGCCTTGAGACCCCCGAAGGGCTGCAGGGGATCATAACGCTTCTGACGCTACCGATATTCTTCGTCTCGAACGCCCTCTACCCGATCCAGGGATTTCCCGAGATCCTGCAGACGCTCTCGATCCTCAACCCGCTCACCCACCTGGTCCGCGGGATCCGCTACTTTGCTCTCGGGAACGACTTCTTTGCCGTCGGGGCCCACTACTCCTACACCGTAACCGATGCGCTTACATCATTCGCATACCTCGCGATCTTCGCGGCGCTGATGTACATCCTCGCCCGCCGGACGTTTCAGAAGGCGGTAGTTACATGATAGATGGGTGAGTGAGTGTAACTATGCAGAAACCCGCATGTGCAATCCTGACGATGCTGATGCTCATCGCTTCCGCCGCCCTTTCCGGGTGCACCGGGATACCGGATCTTGAGGCGACGGAGGAGTTCAACCGGACGGTCACGGTGGAGCCCGGAAGCGAGGTCGTCGTGATCAACCGCAATGGAGGCGTGACCGTGGACGTTCGGGAGGGGGAGACCGTCACCGTCAGTGCGGTCAAACGGTCCGCCTACGGCCAGACGGAGCTTGACAAAGTCCAGATTGTGGTGACAGAGGGCGATCCCCTCCGGATCGAGACGGTGCACACCGCACAAGACCCGCAGGTGAACGTGGACTGCACGATCCATCTGCCGCCGGCGACCGTCCTTCTGCGGGCCGAGAGTTCGAACGGCCCGATCGATCTTGCCGGGGCAAGGGTGAACGGAACGGAGCTTTTGACCTCAAACGGCCCCATACGGGTCGACGGCGCTCCCGGAGGCGATATTACAGCAGACTCCTCAAACGGGCCGATCGAGGTTCGGGGAGCCGATGGCTACGTCACCGCAAGGACCAGCAATGGCCATATCACGGTGGAGGAGTCCGCTGGGGTCATGGAACTCCGGACATCCAACGGCCCGATCACCGCAAGCATCCCGGCCGTCCGGGGTGATGTAAAGATAACCACCAGCAACGGCGCGATTACGCTTCGGCTCGCGGAGACCCTGGACGCCCGCCTGATTGCCACCACCTCAGGCGGCAGGATCGCGGCAAGCAACCTCCCGCTCCAGCTCGAGGAGTCGTCGGGGACCCGGATCGTGGGCACCCTCGGCGATGGGGGACCAACGATCACCGTCACCACATCGAACGGGGGCATCAACCTGGAAGGGCTCTGACCCCACAACCTTTTACCCGCCCGGGACCTATCTTCGAATACCCAATGAACCGCTCACACCTCCTCTTCTTCACCGTTGCAGGGAGGACCTGTGCACTCCCTCTCGCCGCCGTCCGGCAGGTCGTCGGCATGGCAGCGCTCTCGCCGGAGAGCAGGGATGGAGGAGACGGTACCGTGAACCTGCACGGGGAGACCATCCCGGTCTATCCAGTCCGGGATCTCCTCGGGCTCCCGGGTCGTCCGCCACTCCCGACGGACGTCCTCATCATTACTCATGCCAGGCCGGACTGCATGGCCCTCCGGGTGGATGGGGTGCAGGGAGTGCGGGAGGGGAGCCTCCCCGCCGACGACGGCACGACCTCCCACCCGGGTGTGCACCTGGCCGGTGACGGGACGATTATCATCCATGATCCCGGTGCACTCTGTGCTGCAGAAGAGCGCGAGCGGTTCTCCATACCTCCAGCCGGAGAGGAGACCGCCCCGGGGATAGAGCGCAGAGGTGCAATGGAGGATAAGGAGGACCATGCGGCCGTAACCTCGGACATCCTCACCTTCCGGCTCGCCGGCCGCGAGTACGCCATCGAGACGCGATACATCCGGGAAGTCTTCATCATCCGTGAGATCACGCCGGTGCCCGGGGTGCCCGATTTCATCGCCGGGATCTGTGCCGTAAGAGGAGAGATCATCTCCGTCGTCGACCTTGCCCGGATCCTCTCGATCCCGAAACAGGGGTTGACAGACCTCAACAGGGTCATCGTCCTCTCCGACGGGAAGATGACGTTCGGGATCCTCGCGGACTATATCACGGACATCGGCACCATCTCGAGAGACGACATTGCTCCGGCGGAGCCCGGGATGACGCCGATCGGAGAACAGTATCTCCTGGGTGTTGCAGAAGGCTCACTGATTCTCCTCGATGCGGCGGCAATCCTTGCCGATCCGAGAATGCTGGTTCACCAGACGAGGCAATAGAGTCTCATTCCAGCCATATTTTTAGAGTCAATCACCGGGAAATTTCAGTTTTATATGGAACATTATTTAACCCAGGGTGCGCACCCATCTATTTAGTTATACTGAAGGGAGGAGAGCGGGTATAAAATGTTCACATTTTTTTCGGATATGAAAGTCGGGACAAAGATCCTCGTCATCTGTCTCTTTCTGGCAATCATCCCGACGCTTATGCTTGGCGTGGTAGCGTATACCAGCTCGAGCGGTGTGATTAATGATCAGATCGAGACGCTGCTTGAGACGCAGGTGCATGATGCACGAGGATGGACCAACGACGTCTACAAACTCACACGCAATAAAGTAAACAGCGACCTCAACGTTCTCCGGGAGAACTTCTACGCCCGCGGCACCCCCGAAGTGATCAACGGAAAACTGGCACTGGTAAACGAGAACGGCGACACCTACATCATCAATGACAATTTCGAGATCGTCGATCAGGTCCAGTCCCTGGTCGGTGGAGCGGCGACGGTCTTTCAAGTATACGGCGACCATGCTGTCCGGATATCCACGAACGTCATCGGAACGGACGGTAGTCGCGCTGTCGGGACCGAGTTGACCCAGAACGTCTATGATGTGGTCGTGAAACAGGGAGAGACATATTACGGGAGCAGGGACCTCTTTGGCAAGCGCTACGTCACCGCGTACGAGCCGATAAAAGATAGCAGCGGCAAAATCGTCGGGGTCCTCTTCGTCGGGACGGAGGAAGAGGAGACGCTCGATGTCATCAAAGCGAGCCTCAAGGATACGGTCATCGGCAACAACGGCTATATGTTCGTCATCGACAGCACCGGGCAGGTTCTCGTTCACCCCTCCCTCGAAGGCGAGAACTGGTCCAGCGAAGAGTTCGTGCAGGAGATGTTCCAGAATAAGGTCGGGAACATCCGCCACGAGATCGACGGCGTCGATATGATAGACGCCTACACCTACTACGAGCCGCTCGACTGGTACATTGTCTCACGCGCCTACCTCTCCGATTTCACCGGGCCGATCGATACCATCCGAAATACGATCATCGTTGTCGTCCTCGCATCCATCGCCATCGGTGTCGCGATATCCATCCTCTTTGGCCGGTCGATCTCTGAACCTCTGCAACAGGTCGTGCTGATGCTCAAAGAGCTCCGCAACGGGCATCTCTCCGCCCGGCTCAACATCAAGCGGCAGGACGAAATCGGGGTCATGGCCGCCACGATGGATGAGTTCGCAAGCGATCTCCAGACGAACGTCGTCGGGAACTTAAAAAAGATCGCCCTCGGGGAGTATGTCCCCGAATTTCCGGTCATCGACGAGGGCGATGAGATCCGTCCTGCGCTCGCGATGATGGTCCAGGCGCTCGACCATCTCCATAAGGAGACGATCAAACTTACGGATGCCGCCCGTGCAGGAGACCTCTCGATCCGCGGTGATGAAAGAGCATTCCGCGGCGGTTACCGGAGGATTATCGCCGGGTTCAATAAGACTCTCGAATCGATAACCGAGCCCGTGAACGAGGCGATGCGGCTTGCCAGGTACTACGCTTCGGGGGACTTTACAGCCCGGTTCGACGAGAAGATCCCGGTTGCCGGCGAGTTCGTCGCCTACCGCGACGCACTCAATACCATCGGGATCGAGCTCTCCCGGCTGATGAAGTTGATCAGTGAGGAGCTCTACGAAGGAATTTCGGTCCTATCGCTTGCATCGAACGAGATCCTGGCGGTCACGAATCAACTCTCCGCGGCCAGTTCACAGACGGCGGCAACGGTGAACGAGACCTCGGATGCCGTCGAGAACGTCAGAAAGAAGACCGAACTCGTGAACCTGAAGGCAAAAATGGTCTCCGAGAAGGCAATCCGGGCGCTCGACGTCTCAAAGGACGGTCAGAAATCGGTCCGGGAGATTCTGGACGGTATGAACCGGATCCAGCAGCAGATGGATATCATCCGGGCAAACGTAATCCGGCTCTCGGAGCAGAGCCAGGCGGTCGGCGAGATCATTGCAACGGTGACCGATATCTCCGAGCAGTCCAACCTGCTCGCGGTAAACGCCTCCATCGAAGCTGCAAAGGCCGGAGAGTTCGGGAGAGGGTTTGCGGTCGTCGCAAACGAGATCCATAACCTTGCCGAGCAGTCGAAGAAAGCGACCGCGAATATTCGGGTCATCCTCACCGACATCCAGCGTGGGATCTCCTCGACCGAGGTCTCGACCGAGCAGGGGACCCGATCTGTTGCGAATGCGGTCCGGCTGACGAGCAACGCCCAGGAGGCGATCGAGGTGCTCACCCAATCGATAGCCGACTCCTCAAAGGAGGTCATCGAGATCGCGGCGTCGATCCAGACACAGGCCTCAGAAGTTGACCAGATCTCCCGGGCAATGGAGAAGATCCGCGATGCCGCACAGAAGAACCTTGAGATCACGCATAAGGCAGAAAAGACCGCAGAAGACCTGCACGAACTCGGCGCCCGCTTAAAGAGGATCACCCAGCAGTATCAGGTTTAAAGACAATCATGGCCGGATCGGAAGACACGTTTCGTGCCCGCCTCCTCGAAACATTCCGCGAGGAGGCGGACGAATATCTGGATTCGATTACCGAGGGGCTTATCGAGCTCGAGAAGACCGGACCGACGTCCGAACTGATCGAATCGGTCTACCGCAAGACTCACAGCCTCAAAGGGGCGGCGCGTGCGGTCAACCTCCGCGAGATCGAGTCCATCTGCCAGAACCTCGAGACCGTCTTCGCCCGGATGAAACGGGGCGAGTATATACCCGGGGCAGACGACTTCGACCTCTTTTTCCGGACGCTCGCGGTGGTAAAAGCGCTTCTTTTGGGAGAGAGGCCGCTGGTTCCGCCGGGCGAGATCGTCAAAGCCCTCCGTGCCCTCCCCCTCGAAAAGGAGGGGGTCGGGGGGGCAGATCCAGCCGTCCAGGAGAGTCGCGTTCCCGGCGATGAACCGATCGCGGAGGGAAAGATCAGCGGCACGGTCAGGATTGCGGCCCAGAAACTCGACCGGCTCATCGCCGGAGCCGACGACCTCCTCACGACACGGCTCTTTATTACGCAGCGGATACGGGAACTCGAGGAGATGGTGTCCCGTTTCTCTCTCTGGCAGTGGAACCACACCCAAGCGTTCAACGACCTGCACCTGATCCGCAGGAAGGTCTTCGGTGAAGAGAAAGAGGCGATTCCTCCCGATCTCATCCAGCCGCTCCAGCGCGTGGTCGAGTTCCTGGAGTACAACCGTGAGTTTGTGACCTACCTCCAGTACGATCTCGCAACGCATCTGCGTGCGATGGAGATCGATCGGTCGGCGCTTGAGGCGAGCACCACCGAGATCTCCGACCAGATCCGGGATGCCGCGCTGCTCCCGGCCTCAAACATGCTTGCACCGTTCTCTGCGTTTGTGCGGGAGTTCTCCCGGACATCGGGCAAATTGGTCGATCTTGAGATCGAAGGAGGGGAGATAGAGGTGGACCGACGCATCCTCGACGCCCTCAGAGAGCCCATCATGCATCTCGTACGAAACAGCATCGACCACGGGATCGAAGACCCAAATATCCGGGCCGCGCAGAAGAAACCGATCAAGGGCACCGTCTGGATCCGGGTCTCTCCCCGCTCCGGAAGCAGGGTCGCGATCGAGGTGGCCGACGATGGTGCCGGCATCGACAGCGCCGCGATCCGGCGCACCGCCGTCGAGAACGGGGTGATAACCGAGAGCGAGAGTGCAGCCCTCATCGACAGCGAGGCGATCTGGCTCATCTTCAGATCGGGGATGACGACGAGCCGGATCGTCACCGACCTCTCCGGGAGGGGGCTAGGGCTTGCGATCGTGGAGGACACCGTATCCCGCCTCGGGGGAGAGGTGACGGTCTCCTCGGCGGTCGGGAAGGGGACCACGATCACCCTGACCGTCCCGGTGCGGATGGCCACCCTCCGTGGGCTGCTCGTCCGGTCGGAGAAGCAGATCTACGTCCTTCCCATGCAGCAGGTAAAGCAGGTCCTCAGGGTGCGCTCAAAAGACCTGATCCCGGGCGTAGGCCATCCGAGAGTCAAGATCGGCCTAGAGACGATCGAGGTCTTCCGGCTCACCGATCTCCTGGGGATCCCCTCATCCGATCCTCCGCACGGGAAAACGCTTCAAACGCCCATCGTCGTGATCGCCTACGGAGCAGGGCAGATCGCGTGCATGGTCGACGAGGTGATCCGGGTGCAGGAGATCGTCGTCCGGCCGCTCGGGAGCCAGCTTCGCTCCGTTCGGAGGGTTGAAGGAGCCGTTATCCTCGGTGACGGAACCGTGGCGCTCGTCCTCGACCCGCTTGAACTCATCCAGGACGCGACACAGGCAGAGCGTCCGGCGAGGCGGACGGCACTCCCGGGTGAAGAGAGGCGCCGGATCCTCGTCGTGGAAGACTCGGTCACATCCCGGCTCTTGCTGCAGACGATCCTCGAAGGGGCCGGATATCACGTAGAGACCGCCACAGACGGTATCGATGCACTCGCAAAGCTTAAGCAACATGAGTATGATATGCTCGTTTCAGACGTAGATATGCCCCGGATGGACGGGGTTACGCTCACCAAGAAGATCCGTACCGGGGACCTGCACCTTGCCGACCTCCCGGTGGTGCTGATCACCTCGCTCGACTCGCCTGAAGACCGGGAGCAGGGGCGGGCGGCAGGGGCGGATGCCTACCTGGTCAAGAGCAACTTTGAGAGAGATGATTTCGTCGAGACGATTCACCGCCTGATGCATCGTCGCCGACGGTGGAGATAACGGAGAGACGAGATGCAAGAGTTACAGAAGAGAGAGCCGATGAGCATCCTGGTCGTGGAAGACAGTCGGACGCAGGCCGAGTTACTCCGACACATGCTTGAGGAGGAGGGTTATGACGTCACCCTGGCGGCGGATGGTGAGGTGGCGCTCCGGAGGATGGAGGCGGGACGGCCCGATATCGTGCTCACCGATATCCTGATGCCGGGAATGGACGGGTATGAACTCTGCCGCAGGATCAAGCAGATTTATCCGGGGATACCGGTCATCCTGGTCACCAATCTCTTTGATCCGGCCGACGTCCTGCGTGGCCTCGCCGCCGGGGCGGACAGTTTCATCGTCAAACCGGTCGAGCCCGGACTACTCCGCTCCCAGATCGAGGCCGTCATACGGGCGGCGGCGATGCCCGACCATGACGACGAGTCACCGGGGCTTAAAGTCCCCTTCGCCGGGAGCACCTACACAATCACGGCAGGGAAACTCCGGATCTTGAATACGCTTCTTTCGACCTACTCCATCGCGGTGGCGAAGAACGCCGAACTCCAGGAGGCGCAGGAGCAACTGCACTCCATAAATGAACAACTCCAGGCGACCGTGGAGGATCTCTCCCGCAGCAACGAGAGTCTTGAAGCGGAGATCCTGGAACGGAAACGCGTTGAAGCGGCGCTCGCGGACGCAAACAAGAAACTCCAGCTCATGGCAAGCATCACCCGTCACGACCTCTTAAATCAGCTTGCAGCGCTGGACGGATACCTGGATCTCGCACTCATGCTGCGCGAGCGGGATCCGGCGAATGCGTGGAAGCACATCGAGAGCGCCGGCGGGATGGTGAACCGGATCAGCAACACACTCCGGTTCACCGCCGACTACCAGAAGGTGGGTGCTGCCTCCCCCGCCTGGCAGGAGATCAGGACGCTCGTGGAACAATCCATTCAGAACACCCTACGGATCTCGGTGAATCTTATAAACAACGTTCCTCCGGACCTTGAGGTCTACGCCGATCCGCTCATCGGGCGGGTCTTCTCAAACCTGATTGAGAACTCCATCCGCCACGGAGTGAGGGTCACGACCATCACCTTCAGTCTTGAGCAGGATGGGGATGGATACATCATCCTCTACGAGGACGACGGCGTCGGGGTCGCGGCAGACGAGAAGGAGAAGATATTTTCATACGCATACGGCATGAACACCGGCCTCGGTCTCTTTTTAGCACGGGAGATCCTCGCCATCACCGGGATAACAATCCGGGAGACCGGAACCCCCGGCGTGGGAGCGCGGTTCGAACTCCTCTGCCCGGGGGAAGTGATCCGTGCAGGGTGAGTATGCGCCTGCGGGACTCACTATGAAGATCGGAAAACCCTTCGCCAGGGCCCGAAACCGGATTGCAGCCATTACCATCCTTGCAGCGCTCACCCTCGGCGGAAACCTGCTCGGCCTGCTCCTCGGCGCCCCACCGGGTCTCCTCCCCTCCCTCCCGCTCAGCATCCCGATCATCCTCGCGAGTTACTGGTATCCCCGACGGGGAACGCTCTTTGCGCTGGGCCTTGCGGCCGTCTATGCGGTCACGGTCTTCCTCCTCTCCCCGCCCGATCCCCTGCTCCCGTTCACCATCCTCCCCCGTGCGGTCTTCCTCGTCCTGGTCGGCGGGGTGGTCGCGCTCCTCACAACCAGGCTCCGGGAGTCCGAACAGCAGATGCAGGATATCATCGAGTTTCTGCCGGATGCAACGTTCGCCATCGATCGTGAAGGAAAGGTCATCGCCTGGAACCGCGCGATCGAGGAGATGACCGGGGTAAAAAAGGAGGCCGTGCTCAACCGGGGCAACTACGAGCATGCCATACCATTCTACGGCAAACGACAGCCGCTCCTTGCGGATAAGATCCTCCAGGGCGAGGCCGGGGATCGAAAGATCCTCGTCTCAGAGACGACCATTCCCCACTTCCGGGACGGCAATGGAGCGCATATTCGTTTTACAGCGGCCCCACTCCTTGATGCAAACGGCAACGTCGCAGGAGCCATCGAGTCGATCCGGGACGTGAGCGATCAGGTCATGATGGAGACCGCGCTCAAGAACGCCAGTCATCAACTCAATACTCTTGCCGGGATCCTGCGCACCGACCTTGCAAACCGGCTTGCAGTCCTCTACGGCCACCTCTCGGTAGGTGTGATGAAGTTTGACGATCCCGCAGTCCTCTCCTTTATCGACGACCTGCACGATGCTGCAAACGGCATCCGGCGCCAGATCGAGATCTCGAGGGCATTCCGCGAGATCGGGCGACTGCCGCCGGCATGGATGCCCGTGCAGGAGACCGTCAGGAAAGCGGCCGTGGGCCTCTCGTTCGGGAGCGTCTCACTCGAAACATGGACCGAGCGGCTCGAAGTCTTCGCCGACCCGCATCTAGAGACGGTCTTTACCCACCTCCTTGAGAACGCTCTCGCACCGGGGATTGGGGCGAGTCGGATCGTCGTCACCTACCACCTGCGCCCGGACGGCTGCGCAATCGTCGTCGAAGACGACGGAACCGGCATTCCCTACCCGGAGAAGGAGAAACTCTTTGTCCAGCGGGAAGAGAGTTTCGGGCACGGGCTCTTCCTCGCCCACGAGATCCTCGCCATCACCGGGATAACAATCCGGGAGACCGGGATCCCCGGTGAGGG